>ENA-OONN01000001-OONN01000001.1-viral-metagenome-genome-assembly--contig:-NODE-1-length-63703-cov-22.680398_pt1 | contig 63703 bp, 61 predicted proteins | sample MGYA00245314_ERZ501090 | MGnify/ENA primary metagenome ERZ501090 (study PRJEB25959, sample SAMN05341350) | viral metagenome | host: human-associated | place: USA: California | collected 2014-04-23 | study...
GATTATATATAATATATCTTTATAATAATAATATTATTGTTATGACTTTTAAAGAAGATTTTAAACCTAGTCGAGTTTATAATAAACTTGTTATTGATGCTATTAATAAAGATATAGCTTTAGTAAGGATTTATTTGATGCTGTTTGTAGAAATGGAATTAGAAGTGGATGTAATAAACGAGATTTTGCTAATGCTATTGTTACATTAGAAAAACTTAATATTGTTCGTAGAACAGATAAACGTAGTATGTTTGAAGTTAATCCTAGAGTTATATTTAAAGGTGATATTAATAAATTTCATGAAATTATTACTAAAGGTAAACTTGATGATTCTAAAATAAAACTTGATAATAATGTTAATTATATAGATAGAATAGGATTAGTTAAAGATGATAATTGTATTATAATTAAAAATAAACAAGTATATAAAAGTGAACTTGATTATTTATATGATGATAATGAGAATAATGTAGATAAAGCAAATAATGAAAATAATGAAACTGAAATAATTGAAGCAGAAGAAGTTGATACTGGTAAAATTGATTGGGATTGGTAATGATGAAAGTAAAAGAATTAATAATGATGATAAAGATGAAAATGATAGTATTGAAAAAGAAGGTTATAAATATAATGAAGATAAATGTAATAATAAGGATAATGACGATGATGATAGTGATAATGATGATGATGATGATGATGATAAGGATAAGGATAATGATAAGGATAAGGATAATGACGATAATGACGATAAGGACGATAATGACGATAAGGATAATGATAAGGATAATGATGATGATTGAAAAATTGAATGTATTGAATGTATTGAATGTATTGATGTGATAGTGATAATGATGATGATGATTGAATGTATTGATGTGATAGTGATAAGGATAATAACGATGATGATGATAGTGATAAGGATAATAACGATAATAAGGATGATTGAAAAATTGAATGTATTGATGTGATAGTGAGGCTAGTAAGTATAAGGGGTGGGTCATTAAACTCGTCTTGACTACCCCCGTCAAGTTCTAGGAGAAAGTAAAGTTCTCATTCTCATTATCAACATTAAATACATTGAGATTATTCATCTCATTACATTACTAACTATTAATACCAATCATTATGAAAACAAACAAACCATTGTTGTTAGTTGCAATCATACTGATGATGCCAGCTATCATATTAGCATTGAAAGTAGAGCCAACTAGTGATGAACAGATTACTGCTGTTGTATTTGGAATACTATCGGCTATTGTTAGTTATCTTAGTAGAGATTAATCTCTACTAGATGATGTTGCTCATTATCAACATTAAATACTTTGCAGTTGAAACTAAAACAACTGTCAGTAATGCTACTGATTAGCATAATTAAATACTTAATAGTCATGCCAGACGTTAAAGATTTAGCGCAAGCTGCACAAGGTGGTGCTGCTGCTCCTGAGAGTGTTAATGTAGTTGAACCAACTACTAGTGTTAACCAACCTGTTCAACCTACTGTTGATACAGATAACCAAAGTTATGCGCAAGTGGAAACCATTGATGATGTTGTTAGACGCATCTGTACTGATGGTCATAGTTATGTAATGACTACTGTTATTACTAATATTGATTGTCAAGAACGTACAGGTCGTAATGGCAAATCTTATCTCAATGCGTTTGTTACTATTGGTAGTCCTGTCAAAGGTGCTCAAAGTATGCCTGATGGTACACATCGAATGGGTATGCTTGGTGCTATTCAGATGCCATTCAATCAGATACTGCTTGTAATGCGCAAAGACAAGTTTTACGGTAGATTTGTCAACTATGTTGGCGAGGCTGCTGAAGCTGGCTTTGCTAGTATGTATCTGACTGGTGTTGCTGCCAAAGTTCTTTGCCAGTTTGTACCTGCTGGTGTACAAGACCGTAATCCATTTACTCGTAAAGATAATCTTTACAATGTTGTGGATTATGACCGATATGTATATCATATTGTAGGTATCGAACAGCCTGCTGACCCTGTTCTTATTGGTGCATATAATGTACTTATCAAGCAGATTATGGAGGACGCTCGTGCTGCCATTGCTGCCAAGCGTGAGGCTAAAGCTAAAGTGGCTAGTTTTGTTGCTACTGCAATGAATGATGACGACTTACCGTTCTAATGAACATGACGCTACTGACCTTCGGGTTGGTAGCGTTTGTGTTATCAACAATAGTTTTGTTGATGCTGTTGCTAGTGTTCAACATGGAAATGCTCATCATCAACATTAAATAGATTGCAGCAAACGAACTTAACAGTCTGATAAGACTTGTCAATCAAGACCTAGCTGCAAGTTCTGATAAGTCTTATCCTAATATTAAACATTATGAAAGTACATCGTATTATTACTACTATTGAAGTTGATAATGATAATTCTATTACTTCTGTTGAACTTACTAAACTTTATCCTGCTAATGCTGATATTCCTCTCGCTATTACCAATTTAACTACTAATGGTAACGGTGATGATATCAAACAAGTATATGCTGTTGTTGATGATTGTAGAGGTCTTATTAACGATAAACTAAAAAGTATCGCTTATAGTCTTAATAATTGCTTTGATATTAATAAACTCGATGAAATTACTGACGATAATGCTACTAATGAAATTAATTATGATGGAATCCTATAACATTTTGTTATACTGATATTGGTCATGGAGATTTACTCTCATAACATTTTGTTATACTGATATTGGTCATGGAGATTTACTCTCATAACAAAAAGTTATAGAGGTGAAATTAGAGGTGACGAGAGGTATTGAATGTGGAGAAAGAGGATGTGGAGATGAAAGTGGTGAATGTGGATTTCGTGGAGAATGAAATGGTGGGGTTGGATGTGGTTCAAATAGGGTTAAATTGAGGTTGATAGTGGAGATGAGAATGAATTTGGTAGTATTGAATGTGGAGATACGTGTGGAGATACGTGTGGAGATGGCCATGCTAAAATATCGAATTTTTCTAGTATTCTTCCTAATCCTCTTCATCCTATTAATAACACTCCTAATAATCAATCTAAACCTATTGTTCCACTTTTCTCATTCTGTTCATTATAACCTTTAGTTATACTTCATAACCATTAGTTATAACCATTAGTTATAACCTCTAGTTATATCATCGTTATTAGTATTAGTTCCAACTCCCTCTCTTTCTCTCCTATAACTTCTCGTTATAACTCCATAACTTTTCATTATAACCACTATAACTATTAGTTATACTATCATCTTCTCAATCTCATTCATTATAACCTTTGGTTATACCATCATCATCAACATTAGTTCTGACATCAGCTTTAACTCTAGTTTCGTCATGAACTTTATCGTTAAGCCCAGTATTAAGACTAGCTCTAACAGTATTACCAAGTCTAATAAGACTTCTAGTCATAATGACTAATAGCATTAGTTCTAGTTAATAATAGCACTATTAATATTATCAGTATTATAATGACTATTAATACTAGTCATGCTAATATTACTGGTGGTATTACTAATGATATTCTTAATATTCTTGATATTACTGATTCTCTTTATACTAATGATACTCTTGATACTATTGATATTTATTATACTCGTGGTAAGTTAATTCCTATTGCTATAATGATTTTAGTTATTTTAATATAGCTATTGATTATTAGTTAGAACTATAGTATAAATAAATTATAATATATTTGGAGTATTATATTTAATTATTATATTTGTCGTGTTGTTCAGTAGAGTAATATTGCTACTGATAATAATATTAATCTTAAATTTATAAGTGTTATGGTAAATTTTGATAATGTTACTAGTAATGTTCAATCTAAGCCTAGAAAGAAAACTATGGCTGAAAGTTTAGAAGAAGCTAAACAAGAAGGTAAACTTGTTGTTCCTGAAGAAGATACACAAGTTAATGCTGTTGTTAATAGTGAAACTATTCAACCTAAGAACAAAGCTAGGAAGAAGAAACAAAGTAAAGTTCGTAAACAGGAAGAACAAACTACTGTTGTTAGTCAAGCTAATGAAGATAATGATTTTAAAGATGTTAAGACTGATAAACGTGGTATTCCTGTTGGAGTTAATGTTCCTCAACATATTCTTGATGTAGTTTGTATTGTTAAATTCAATGCTGCATTTAGACGTCATACTTCTCTTAATATTCTTCATGCTCTTGAAGATGATGGAAGAATATGTAATTCTAAAGGTGCTTATGTTGACTTCTTATGGAATAAGTTTAGAGTTACTGCTGATGGTGGACTTCGTAGAGAATATAGATATACAGATGATTTATTTATTGATGCTTTAGTTAAAGCTCATGCTGATGTTGCTAGTGATAGTCAGCGAGTTATTGGTATTATGATTGATACTGAAACTGAACTTCATAAAAAGAATAAAGATTCTGAAGCTAGTTAAGTTTGTAGTATAGACTCCCCGTAGAGGATGGATAGTGCTGTTGAGCTTGTTAAAGCTAATTCTCATATTCTTGCCATTTTTATTCATTTTGTTTATTGGGTTTGTTATAGTTAACACGTTGATGATAATCATCCTCTACTCGGAGTTTATTTTATATATAAAGATATGGAAAGAACTGATATTTATTTTGTTGAAGATGATACATATTTCAATAATAATGTTGAAGGTGTTGAAATTCATGCAGAATGTCTAAGTCAAGATTTTGACGATATTGCTTGGGAACCAATAGTTGATGATAGTCCTATTGTTGACCCTGAAAATGATGTTTTTGGTTATTATGATTAAATAGATAAAATTATGGAAAATATTAATATTAAAGTTATTCTTGATAAAGTTTTTGGTAAATCTTGTAATACATCTAATAATATTGCTTGTGATACCTGTAAATATAAAGAAGATTGTAATCTTCTTAATAAATTCATTAATGATATTAAAGATAAAGGTTTATCTCCAGACCAATATGTTAGATGTTTAACTTTATTTGTATATGTTCTTAAAGAACAAAAATATATTAATAGTTTTGGTAAAACTCAAGAAGATATTATTAAACTTGTTACTGAAGATGGATTTGAACTTGATTGGCTTATTAATCGTTGGGATAGTATAATTGAAGATAAAGATATACTTAAACCTATTATTGCTGTTTTTCCTAAATATGCTAAAGATATGATTATTAATATTGTTGAAGCTAATACTAAAATTAATCATTTTATAAGTCAACATATTGTTGATAGTTCTTATAAAGAACGTAATGAAATTATTAAAATGGTTAATCAATCTGTTGATAATAAACAAGAGAATAAGTTTAAAAATGTTAGTGATGATGAAATTTATGCTGAATTTAAACGTAGAAAAGCAAATAAATCTGCTAAATAATCTCACATAATTTTGATTGTATTTCTAATGCTATTATCTGTGAAGATGATAGCATTATTTCACTTGCTGATGATGGAGGAATTGAACTCCGAAACTATGATATTGCTATTATCCGTTTTAATTTCTAAAATTGTAGGTTTTGTAATAGTATGGTCTGTGAAGATAGTGCTATTAATATTTATCATAGTCCAAGTGTTATATGTCATATTTGATTTGGTATTAATAATGTTATTATTGATTGTGAAATTAGTAATAACAATGTCTGTGTTAAACATTTCATTTTATATGATTTCGTATTTGTGTTTTGCCTAGCATTGTCTGTGAAGATAGTGCTAGGCTTTTTAGTATGTATATTATTAACTTTAAATATATAATTAAAATGGATAATTATGATTCTTTTATTTTTGATGGTCTATTAGATAGATACATTGAAGAACAAGCTAAGTTTAAAAAAGGACAAGTAGTTTATATGGAATATACTTATCAATATCATAATCAAACTAAGCTTGGTGTTTGTGTTGGTATTGTAACCGAAGTTGGAATTACTAAAATTGAACGTACAGTAGGTAATAATAAATATATTAATTATCCTATTGTATATACTGTAACTCATGCTAAAGGTGTTAGTCGTTGTGTTAGTGAATGTAAACTTGGTTCTGTATCTGAACATATTCTTAAAGAACGTCTTAAACGTGATGGTAATAATAATGAACAAAATGCAGAGCCTGCTAGTAATGACTAACTATTTATGTTCATAATACATTCATAGATACGGTTCTTTTGCTCTCTGTTGAATTTTTATATATAATCTGATTAATCTATCACGATTAATATTGGGTTCAATACAGGGCAAAAGAACTAGCTAATAAATGTTAAACTAAAAATTTAATACAGTTTTATTATGAATTATATTACTTATAAACAAATTGATGGTACTATTACATCTGGATTTAAAGTTAAACTTTATGATATAGTTACTTTGAATACTGGCTATTGGAAAGATAAACTTGCTATTGTTCTATATATTAATGAGGATAAAAAACAAATTAAAGTTCGTATTATTGAATGTGGTATGGACTTAACTCTTAAAGTTAAAGATGTTCAATTTGTTAATCATAATAATAGAACTGCTGCTCGTTCTTATATTGATTTATGTAATAAACTATCTAAAACCTTTCGTGATAAATATACTGATAAACAGTATATAAAAGATAATTGGTTTACTGATAAGTTTATTATTAATGATATAACTGCTGATACTATTGCTAAAGGTATTGGTCAATATATTACTAATACTGATAGTGATAGGCATTCTGTTAGTGCTATTATGTGGCTTAGTGATATTAAAGATTATATAGATGTTTTACTTAAATATGGTGATTTTGATTTTGTTGCTAAGGCATTTAAAATTTATAATATTACTGATACTAGATTTGAACTCATTCGTAAACTTTATCATTATTTCTATGATTGAAAATGTTTCTCATTTTATACTTGGTATGATATTTGGTTTATCTGTATATCTTTTTATAAGAATTACCATTTTTAGTAAAAAACTAGATAGACTTATTAGAGATATTAATGATACTCAAAATTGGATTAGAAAGATTCAAATTGATATTTGCGATATTAATAAACAATGGGAAGTTAAAAGAAATAGAGATAGAAATAGACTAGATAGAATTGAAGATAGGATTGGTAAACTTGCTAGTGATTTTAATGATATTATTAGAAAGAAAGTTTAATGACTAGCTTGCTTCCATTCCTCTACGGGGGGTCGCCACGGAGCGTAGCGTAGTGGCTCTGCTAATATAACTATTATTGAATTTATTATAGTTTTAACTATTAAATATAATTGTTTTATTAATCTTTAAAAATGTAAAGTACTTATGAAAAAGTATGATGAAGTTTCTGTTGTTCGTCAACTTAATAATGTTGACGCTGTTATTGGAATCAATCCTGCTAGTAAAGTTATTAAAGTAGCTAAAAATAGCGCTATTGGTAATGGAACTAGTGGTAAGATTGATTTTCTTTCTCATTATTGTGGTTATCATGTTGAAATTGTTGATGTTATTCAACAACAAGAAGAACGTAATGAAGAAATTGCTGCTAAGAAAGCTGCTAAAAAGGCTGCTCGTAAAGCTAAATTTGCAGAGTATAATACTTTTAAAGGTATTACTCGTGCTGTTGATAAATGTATGCGTACTATTAAAAGAAAGTAGTATGCTATGGTTAGCTTTAAATTCTCATTTGGAGTTGTAGGTAAATCCAAAGAGAAAGGAATAGTCAATAAATATGTTATTATAGTTACTAAATGTGAAGGTATTATTAGATATATTGATGGTACTTATAAAGTAGAATACAATGGTAAACTATATAGCATTACAGGTGAAAGTTACAGAACTAAAGGAAAGAAAGTTGTTTATGCTCGTCGATTAGATGAATATAATCATAGAATTAAAATTATAAGAGATAGTGAAAATAGAAAAACTGTTGATACTAGATTTTATATTCCTTTTGCTGCTGGACTTATAGCTAAAGGTAAAATTGTTAAAATGCCTTTTGCTAAGGAATTGTTTCATATTACTACGTGTTATAATCGTGGTGATAGTGAATCTACTATTTTAGCTTTTCAAGAATGGAAAGAATATGAAGATAAAGTTAAAAATAATCTTATTGATGTAAACAACGAATTGTAATGATTGGTAATCTTAATATTGCTAATAGTAATAGAAAAGATACTAACATTAAGTTTACTAAAGACCAAGAAATAGCTGTGCATGAACTTATTGAGTTTCTTGCACAGCCTTGGGATGATAAGAAATATATTAATGCTCTTTGTGGTGCTGGAGGTACAGGTAAGACATTTGTTATTAAATATGTTATTAATAATTGCAAATGGTCTGGTGGTGTTATAGGTTGTGCTGCTCCTACACATAAAGCTTGTAGAGTTCTTAGTAATTCTATTGGTGGAAAAGAAGTTAATACTATTCAATCATTATTTGGTTTTAGACTTGATGTTAATATTGAAAATTTTGACCCTGAAAATCCTACCTTTAATCCTGTTGGAAAAGATAAACTAGATGGTCTTAAAGTTTTAATTATTGATGAAGCTTCTATGCTTAATGCTAAACTTGTTAAGTATATTAGTAATAAATGTAAGAAGCTTCAAATTAAAGTTATAATGCTTGGTGATTCTAGTCAACTTTTTCCTGTTAATGAGAAAGCTAGTCAAGCTTTTCTTATTGCTAGTAATACTTATTATCTTAAAGAAGTTGTACGACAAGGAGATAATAACCCTATTAGTAAACTTCTTAAACTTCTTCGAGAAGATATAGATAATAAGAATGGATGGAGATTTCTTGATTATATATCTAAAAATAGACAAGATTATAATGAAGAAACTAAAGGATTTTATGTTTGTGGTCAAACTGAATTTTCTGATTTAATTGATATTTGTTTTAATGATGAAGAATATACTAAAAATATTGATTTGTATCGTATTATAGCTTATACTAATAGTCGTGTTGCACAATGGAATAACCATGTAAGACATATTATTATTCAAGATGCTGATAAGAGCCTTATTACTCGTAATGATTTAATAATGAGTTATACTACTGTTGTTAATGTTTTTAATGATATTATTATAAACAATAGTGAAGAATATATTGTTAAAGATATTGTTGATACAATTGATAATGATTATGAGTTTAAAGGATTTCTTATTAAATTTCAAGCTATTCATGGTGGTGCTATAACTCAACCTTTATTTGTTATTGACCATTATGATAACTATACATTTCAGATGTATTATAAGAAGTTGACTAGTCTTATTGATGATGCTAAAAAAGCTAGTAGTTCTGAACGTGGAAGTAAATGGAAACAATATTTTGATTTTAAACGTAAATATCTTATCGCTTCTAATATTACGAATAGTAATGATAAGATTTTATTTAGTAGAGATTTAGATTATGGTTTTGCAATTACTTCTCATAGAGCACAAGGTTCTACTTATAAAAATATATTTGTAGATATTAACGATATGATTTATGATAAATATGGTCATCCTTATACTAATAGAGATGAAATGCTTCGTAGATTGTATGTTGCTTGTTCTCGCGCTAGTAATCAATTAGTATTATCTTATGGCAAGTAAAACTGTTGACGAATATCCTGATTGTGAAAGATGTCCAAATCGTATATTTAATACAGGTAAATATATACAAGGTGGTAGAGGAAGTATTCATGGAGATATTGTTTTCCTATTTCCTAGAGGTGATAGAAATTATTGTGAAGGTTATCAATTATTTACTGATATTGGTAATCTTTATGATGAATATTCTGGACGTAATAATACTGAAGATGTGTATATGACTTATAGTATTAAATGTGCTTGTTCTAATAATTATAATACATATCTTACTGCTATTGATAAATGTCGTAATATTTTATGGAAAGAATTAGCTAGAATTAATTATAAGTATCTATTTATATTTGGTGATGCTTATCGTAGTATTAGTGATAATCCAATTCCTAGATTTATGGCTACTGGTGGTAAATATGTATTTAGTAATTATTCTCCTCTTATTAAATTTAAAGATGATAATCTTTATCATGTATTTAAACAGCGTTTTGCTGATGATATTAATTGGGCTAATGAAAATAGAAATAATTATGGTATAAACTTTATAAATGATTAATTGTATAGCTTATGATGTCGAAGTATTAAGAAACTTCTTCTCTATTACTTTTGTTAGCATTAATAGCTATCTTAAAGTTTTTAAAGATTGTGTTGATAGTAATGGAAAAGCTATTCCTTTAGTTCAAAAACTATCTGTTGAAGAAATTAAAGCTCGTCTTAAAACTGTTGAAAAATATAAATTTTATATAACAGATAAAGACGATAGTCAATTACTTTCTATAATAGGTTATATTAATAAGACTAGATGTTATAAGGATTCTAATGGAACTATTATTCGTACTGACTTGTATGGATTTAATAATTTCAATTATGATAATCTTATGATTGCTGCTTTACTTAGTTTTTATATGCGTACGAATAGTACGAAAGAACTTATTAATAAGTTATATGAAACTAGTAAAACTATTATTTCTAGTCAAGATGATAAAGATAAATTTAAAACTGATTTTTATCTTAATAGTCTTAGAAAATATAAACTACCATTTACAGGTGTTGATGTAATGCGTATATTTGCTCTTAATAAAGCAAGTGTAGTTGTAGATAGTAAAACAGGTGAACGTAAACCTGTTCCTAAAGGTTTAAAACAAACTTCAATTAATCTTCAATGGTATGAACTTCTAGAATATGAACTTCCTGATATTAATGAAGAAGAAGCTGAATTATATAATGAAATTCCTAGTCTTAAAGGAATGAATGTTAAACAGCTTAATAAACTAGTAGATAAATGGGATAGATTTATTCTTGATGAATATATTGAACCTATGATGTATTATAATCTTAATGATGTTTTCATTGTAGCTGAAATAGTTCGTCTTTATCCAGAAGAAATTAAATCTCGTTATGCTATTAGTAAAGCATATGATGTTGATGTTCTTAATTCTAGTCGTAGTAAAACTGCTGATATTCTTTTTGAGAAATTTTATAGTAAATTTAGTGGTCTTGCTCCTGAACAATGGAAAGGTAATAAAACTGAAAGAACTGCTATGAGTTTTAAAAAGGTTATTTTTCCTTTTATTAAGTTTAAAACTAAACCTATGCAAGATTTTCTTGATGAATGTCTTAAAACTACTATTTATAGAGTTAATAAAGATGCGTTTAGTAAAGAAGTTAAAATTGGAAATGTAACTTATACTGTTGCAACTGGAGGTTTACATAGTCAAGATAATCCTGTTGAACTTTGGAGTAGTGGAAGAGAATTATTTCCATCCTCCACGGGGGGTCAACACGATGTACTTGGCAATGATGACTATGTTTATATTCATGCTGATATTAATAGTATGTATCCTAGTATTATTGCTGCTCATAAAGTAGCTCCAGCTCATCTTGATACTAATGCTTTTTGTAATCTTATTGGTTGGCTTAAAAATAAAAGAGTTGAAGTGAAACACAGCGATGAAGATACTGTTGACGGAATTGATAGAGATACTTTAGCTTTAGTTTTAAAGATTGTTATTAATTCTGTTTATGGTAAACTTGGATTTGAAAATGGTAATCTTTATGATAGATTAGCTGTACTTAAAACTACTATTAATGGGCAGTTAATGATGCTAATGTTGGTTGAGGAATTAGAGTTACACAATATTCATGTGTTAAGTGCTAATACAGATGGTATTGTTATTAAACTTTATAAACGAGATATTGATGTTTATAATCGTATTAAAGATGATTGGGAACAAACTACTAAACTTAAGTTTGATACTGATTATTATCATTGTCTTGTTAGTAGAGATATAAATAATTATCTTAGCCAATTTAGAGTTATTAAAAATGGTGTTCATAAACTTAAACTTGAATCTAAAGGCGCTCTTAATCCTATGATGTATTCTTTAGATTTAACTAAAGGTTATTCTATGCCTATTGTTGCTCAAGCTATTGAAAACTATTTTCTTAAGAATAAACCTGTAATGGATACTCTTCAAGAAGCTACTAATATTCTTGACTTTTGTCTTACTCAAAATGTAGGTAGACAATTTCATGTAGAAGAAACTAAGATTGAAAATGGACAAGTTACTCATGTTATTTGTCAAAGATATGTTAGGTTTTATGTTTCTAATAGAGGTTATATTATTGAAAAAGTTCATAATGAAAATGGTTCTCGTAGTAGAATGGCAGCTGGTTCTGTTGTAACAGTTATTAATAGTCTTGATGATAAAGATATTTCTTTTAGAGATATTAATTTTAAATTTTATTATCAAGAAGCTATGAAGATTATTAATCCTATCAAACTTAAAATTTCTCCTAAAGGTAAAGGTAAAAGTAAAATTAAAAAATATAGTGGTATGTATAATCCTATTTTTAATGAAGATGATTTTGGATGAAAAATATAGTTGAAGAATCATATAGTAAACTTATTAATAAATGGGGTTCTAAAGATTATAAAGGTGTTGGAACTATCCATTGTGTTCAACCTCTTGATTATTCTGAAATTATAAGTAGAGTTATTACTCTGATGAGGAATAAAAATCCTAATCTTAAAATACTTATTGTTACAGATAATTGGAAAAGAAGAACTGAAATTGTTGATGGTCTTAAAAATCATAATATAAATATAGATACTATTAATATTCTTACTCATACTTATGTTAATAGTAGATATAATTATAGTTATGATATTTCTATTGTTGTTGGAGTTAATGAATGGAATCTTTCTTGTAATACAGTTTTTAATCATACTAGATTTAAACTTATGATTATAACTAAAGATACTATTGATACTGCCAAACTAAAAGAAATTTATACTAATATTCCTCCTATTAATGATAATATAAGTTCTAGTGGTATTAATGCTATGCGGGCTTTACTCCCCGTAGAGGAACACAGAGAGCCAATTTTGTTTGTTAATCAAGATGATATTACTAATTATGATAAATATACTGAATTTATTACTCAAACTATTCAAGTATTTGGTAATCTTGATAATATTAAATGTGCTCGAAATGGTACTCAAGATGGACGTAGTGCTATTCAATATATTACAGAAATAGCTGAATATAATGGATGGAGTGCTGATATGGATATGACTAATCCTTTTAGTAAACAAATTGATGAATGTTATAATCCTCTTGTTCTTGCTGAACGAGTTAAGACTTTTTATAATATTGTTCGTGAACGTATGCTTATATGTTCTGATAATGTTTGTAAGCTAGAAAGAATAGTTGAAATTATTAAAGATAATCCTGATAAACGATTTCTTATTATTAGTAAGAGAGGTGAATATGCTGCTACTGTAACTAAATATATTAATGATAAATTAGGTGAAATTTGTGGTGATTATCACGATAAAATTGAGGATAAAGTTCTAGTTGATGATAATGGTATTCCTGTTTTGTACAAGTCTGGAAGCAAGAAAGGGACTGCTCGTATAATCAAATCTAAGGCTATTTCCATGCTGAATTTGAAGTCTTTTAATGATGGCTTATTAAGAGTATTATCTATAAAAAATAATTCAACTGACAGCCTAGAAACAAGCATAGACGAATGGATTTTAACCTCATCTTTATGTGATACAATAGATGAACTTATTTATCGTTATACTAATGTTAATTGTAGTCAATCAAAACTTAAAGTACATAAACTTTATATAGCTGGTACTATTGAGGAAGAAAGTCTTAAAAAGGAAAAGTTATCGGCTAACCATGAAGTTATACAGAATATTAATTCTGATATTAGTGCTCAAAATTTTTGAGATATTGTTTGCTAGTATAAATATAATAGTTACATTTGTTGTGTAATCAAAATCGCTCTTTGATAGAATGGACGAAGATAAAGAAGTTAAAGTTAATGATACTACTGTTGCTGTTAGTAATAGTGGTATTGAAAAACAACATGGTGTTCAACATTCTGTTGCTCCATATCAGCTTAATTATATGAGTGAAGCTGAAATTGCAAGTCTTGAAGTATTTATCAAACGTGTTATGCGTAGCGATAAATGTGGTATTAAATCTGTTGAAGATGGTCTTGCTATTGCAATGAGAGCTAAAGACCTTAGACTTCCATTTTCTACTTGCATTGAACATATTCATGTAGTTCAAGGTAAAACAGGTATTGATGTTCACATTATTAAGGCATTACTTGTCAAAGGCAGCGTGAGTTGGGAAAAAGTAGATAATTATCGCGCTCTGTACGAATATACAGATGGCTTTAATGCTTATGATGAAGATAAACTTCCATCTGACTGTATTAAGTGTCTTACTCCCAAAGAGGCACAAACTAAAAATGCAGAAGATAAAGACCATGAACATATATATGTTTATCCTGTTAAATATTATAAAGATTATAATGGTAATGTATATAAAGAATATCAACTTAATGGTAAGTTTGAAATAGCTACTAATACTGCTGAAGCTAAACAAATTGCTTCTACTGGTAAAGTTCCTGTTTATAGAATACCTGCTGTTCCTATTGATTATATTACTAGTTATCGTTTTTATCGTAAAATTGGAGAACGTAATATGGTTGCTACTGGTGAGTTTACTTATAAAGATGCTATTGTTGCTGGATGTTTTGAAAAAGATACTTATAAGAAATATCCTAAAATAATGATAAGTCATAGAGCATTTGTTTATGGTGCTCGTGAAATTGCTAATGATTTAATTATGGGCTGTTTAAGCACAGAAGAATTAAAGACTATGCAAGGTATTGATTTAAGTAATGAAGATATTATTGATATTACTGAAATTCAATAACATAAACAAACTAGAGAAATTATTATTAAACAAAACAGTCGTATGACTGATATTATTCACTTTTAAATTACAAAAATTATGAAAGACTTTAAGAAAGGTTTGAGTTTTGGTATGGGTATTGTTAATGCTGGTCAAAGAGCAGTTAGTGAAGAACCTGAATTGGTAGTTGTTTCTACTCCCGGTAGTTTCCGTATGACTGCCCAAGTTTCTAAAGCTCTCGGCATTGCTCATGGTGAATATGTAATGTTCATTAATAACTGTGCAAATATTGATAATGCTATTATCAATAAAGTACCCGAAGTTGTTGCTTTCTGTGAAGAACAAGGTTTGGATATTGAATCTCCCGAAGCTGCTATTGCTGTTCATGCTGAATTTGATATTTGGGCTTTGGCTAAAGGTATTGCTGAATTAGACAAGAATGGTAATCCTTGCATTACTCGTGTTCGTATGACTAAGAATGATAAGATTAAGTATGTTAATACTTATTTCCAAGAAACTCTTGAAGGTGCTTTATCTTCTTCTAATGAAGAACTTAAAGCTGCTCTTGGTCGTGAAGGTATTACCGAAGATGAACAGAAAGAACTTTTGGTTAGTTGTATTCAAGGTGATGAAGTTGCTAAGATTAAAGGTTCTAAGTGTGCTAATACTGCTGCTTTGTCTGGTATTGGTGTAACTCTTAACTTTACTGATTCTAATGTTTGGAAACAGTTGAAAGCTGATATGACTGATGAAGAAGCTACTTCTAAGAATCGTGTTTATACAGTAGATATTGACAACTTGCAAGAAGCTGTTGTTAATAACGGTCATAAAGATATTGTTGTTAAGATTGCAATGCTTACCGAATATAAAGATGAAGAACCTGTTCGTATCGGTAAGAAAGCTGAAAAAGAAGAAACTGCTGAATAATCAAATCTTCGTCCTAGAAATATAGTATCTTAAACATAGAGCTGCATTGTTAGTATTGCTAATAGTGCAGCTCTTATTTTATCTAATAATTCTTTTAATTACTTTAATTATGTCGACAGAAAAAGAAATTAAGAATGAAGCTACTGTTGTAGCAAGTGCTGAACAAACTGCTAATGCAGAAGTACAAACTCCTAAAAAACGTAGAGGTAGAGGTATTAATAACGATTTACGTGATGTAACTCGTAAAAAGTTTGATGAACGTACTGATTGTAATAAAGCTAATGGCTTGTTTATTGGTCATCTTGAAGATGTTAAAGTTGATTGGGCTACACTGAAAGATGATGTTCAAGGTATGCCTTCATTTGCTGGTATGAGTATTCCTTATCTTACATTTACTTTTGCTAGTAATCATGAAAATATCAATGAACGTCGTTATGTAACTCAACGTCTTCTTCCTGTTGAAAGTAATGTTGAAACTATTCCCGGTGGTAAAGGTGCTTGGAAAGTTGATAACATTTTCCGCTTTATGAAACATATATATAATGTATTTGTTCTTAAAGGTCGTGATTTAACAGAAGAAGAAATTAATGCTCTTACTTTACCTTTTGAAGATTTTGATGAAAATATGCAGTATGTACCTGTTGAGGCTGAAGAAGTTATAGCTGGTTATAAAACTGTGTTTGAAAATTATGTTAAGTTACTTAACAATAATGGTAAACCTGTTTATAATGATGCTAAAAGTAAACCTATTACTATTTGGATGAAGCTTCTTCGTTTCGTTAAGAATGATGGTAAATGGCGTGCTGTTGTTGGAAGTAAATCTTCATTTGGTGATTTAGGATTTCCTACATTTATCAATGATGGAGTTATTGAACTTTATAAAGAACAATCTGCTCCTAGTTTGCATATTGACCCTTATAAAGAAAGTATTGTTTATCAAAAATCTGCCGAACAAGCTAAACAGCCAAATGTTGCTATGCCTGGTGTTGGTGTAATGCCCGGTGTTCAAACTGCTGCTCCTATAAATCCTATTAGTGGATTTAATGGCGGTGGAGATTTTAGTCCATTTGGTGGTGGTAATGATGCTGCTGGTGCTTTTGTTAATCCAACAGAAGATTTGCCATTTTAAAAAATTAAAGTTAGTTAAATAGTTGTATGTAAGAGGATTGGGTACTATTTTAGTATCTAGTCCTCTTTTTTTATATGTTCACGATAAAGGTCAAATTAGAAATATTATGAAAAGAAATATTAGTAATACTATTTTAACTAAAGATTATATTTTCTCTAAAGTTAGTCAAATTACTATTTTTAGCACTTATACTGGAATTAGTGTTGAAGATATACAACATTGTATAGATACAGGAGAATTTATATCTAGTCCTTTTCGTGAAGATACTCATCCTAGTTTTGGTTTTAGATATGATAATAGGAATAAACTTAAAGGAAGAGATTTTGCTGGATATTGGTGGGGAGATTGTATAGATGCTGCTGCAACTGTACTCTCTGAAATTGTTCATAAGCAAATTGATATTTCTATTAAAAGTCAATTTCTATTTGTTCTTAAACATATTGCTTATACTTTTAGAAATATTATTTATGGACAAGATAAAGATGAAAACAACGATTATAATATTGCTAGGGCTATTAGTAATGTACGTAATCATAAACCTATTATTGAACTTGTTACTCGTCCGTGGAATAATTTAGATGCTAAGTATTGGGGACAATTTGGTATTAATCTTAATTTTCTTAATACTCATTTTGTTTATCCTGTTGACCAATTTTATATTAATCGTTCTACTAATCCTATTCCTAAATATTTTTACGATAAAAATAAAACAGATTTATGTTATGGATATGTTCTTGGGCAAGATAAAAGAGGAATAGTTAATGTTAAACTGTATTTTCCAAATAGGAATAAGAAAACTGAAGTTAAGTTTATAACTAATAGTAATACTATTGAAGGAGTTATTAATCTTGAATTAGATAATTATGACGTTATTATTATAACTAAATCTACTAAAGATAGATTAAGTCTTGAATGTTATCTAAAGAGTATTAATCATTCCATCCTCTACGGGGGGTCTACCCTTGAATCTAAAACTATTGGTGTTGTTAATATTCCACATGAAACTTATAAACTTCGTCAAATTGAATATGATTGGCTTCGTAGTAAACTTAATCGGAATGGTTTTCTTATTAGTCTTATGGATAATGATAGAACTGGTCTTATGGAAGCTGTGATTCTTAAGAATGATTATGATATTATACCTATTATTATTCCTAAAGAACTTGGCGTTAAAGATTTTGCAGAATTGAGAAGTAGTTATTCTACAAATGTTATTAATGAACTAACTCAACAAGTTATTAAATATATAGAAGATAATTATGGAGAAGAAACTGAATTTACTTGGGATACGGAAGAAAGTAATACTTTGCCATACTAAAAGTTTAGCTGGTGTTACATATACGGTTATGCGTCCAATTACTGAAGAGGATGAACAAAATCTTGATAAATTTGAATATCTTGATATAGATAATAAACGTATTGATAAAAAAGATATTTATTGTTATGGAGAAATTAATCTATCTTCTAATGATGACGTTGAATATATCAAAAAGTTTAGCTTACTTGATACTGATAACGGTGGAACTGTTCATAGTAATTTTAATTATCAAGAAGGTTATGCTCTTGTTGAAGGAATAGCTAAAACTTATCCTACATTTGATATTATTGAATGGTTTAAATATAATCATTGCCTTATAGGTAAACCAACTCGTATTATTATTTATAAATGTAAGAAAGAAAATCTATGATAATAAAAGGATATGAAGAAAAGCTAGATGATAGAGATATTAGATATATTAATTATATTATTGATAAATCTACAATGGCTGATGCAATTGAATCTTATATTAAAGATTTAGATTGTACTATTATTTATCCTGATGGTTCTTGTCCTAGACAAACTATTAATTATGGTTATCGTATTACTCTTTCTAGTATTGAATATATTCTTGATAAACTTTATCTTGTTCTAGAACATCATCCAGAAAAAGCTCAAAGTTATATTGATTATCGTAATAGTATTATTAAAAGAATTATTGATATACATGAGAAAAATCTTGATTTCGAGAGAAGAAACCCAGTACGATATTATAGTAAAAAACCAAGGAAACGCACTAGAAGTGCTAGCAGAGTTAATCAATCAAAAGATGTCTTTACAGGTAAGCCCATTGACGTTAGCACCGGTATTGCAAAGGCTATTAAGCCTAAAAAGGAAACGATTGCTCAGCGTAAAGCTAAACTTCTAGGTAGTAAAGCTGTTAGTTTTGCATTTAATGGTTTAAAAATAAGTGAACATAATGAATAAACTTTATCGTAGAAATAACAATGGTGTGCCTACTGTTTGGTGGGCTGAACTTGACAGTGGTACTAATAGTATCACTGTTTTTATGGTCTTGTTCGAGGTAATATTCGTAAAGAAGTTTATGCTGTTACTCAAAAAGATGGTCAAAAAGAACTTGAGAGTAGATATAACGATAAGATTAAAAAAGGATATACATATCTTGATGAACTTTGTGATATGCAGGGTTTACCCCCCGTGGAGGATGGAGATAATGATACTCTATTTAATTTTCTAAATACTTATCTGCCTAAAGAACTTAGTAATGGAAATACTAATCTTCTACTTCCAATGCTTGCTAAAACGTATAGTGGTAATGTTTGGAAAAAAGTCAGTTGTATGTATGGTCAGTATAAGATTAATGGTCTTCGTTGTATTGTTACTGCTTATACTCAAAATGATATGTTTAAACCTGTTAGGCTTCGTTTCCAAAGTCGTGAAGGTCTTATTTGGCATACTCTTGGCTATCTTGAAGATTATCTGCTTGCTACTATTAATACAAATATTATCGACGATATGATTAATGGATTTGCAGCACTTGATGGTGAAGTTTATCTTCCGGGTTATACTGTTAATCAAATTAATCATTTTGTTAAAGATGCTAATTGTGTTGAAAATAAACTTCTTCAGTTTTGGTGTTATGATATTATGATGGAAGGTAATCAAACTAATAGAAATATGTATCGTTGTCATATTAAAAACCCTACTTCTTTTAATAATATTAATGAACATTATAATAATAAAGAGCGATTGATTATTCTTCCTAGTATATATATTAATAATGATGATATAGCTATTAAAGCCAGAAATCATTTTATTAATCTAGGTTTTGAAGGTCTTATACTTCGTAATACTGAAACTGATTATCAATATGGTAGACGTAGAGCTAATTATATGGAGAAGTTTAAAGATGCTACTGAAGGAGATTTTATAATTATTGATATTTATAAAGAAAAGAAACGTGATTTACCTATTCTTCTTTGTAAAAATGATATTAATAATGAAAAGTTTGAAACTCGTTTAAGTACTAGTCATATTGTTCAACAGGAAGTTTTATTCGATTCTCAATCTTATATTGGTAGAACTGTTCATATAGATTATGGTGAACGAAGTGGTGTTACTAGAGTTCCATCTCATATTAAAAATGTTGTTATAAATGGAGATACTAGATTATAATGTAATTAAGAATAATAGTTTTGATAGAACTAAATCTTATTTTAGTTGTTATTATAAATCTATTATTCTATTTACTGATTATGATGCTAAAAGTTATAATTTTGCTGTTAGATATAATGATATAACTAAAAGTAATGAACTTTATGTGATTTTGTATAATGATAATAGAATTAATAATAGTGTTCCTATTATTCGAGATGCTAATACTGGATTTAAGTTATATATTCCTAATAGAGTTATTAGACTTCTCGATACAAGATTGCGTAATGCTTTTGTTGTGTCTAAAGATGATTTTAATATTAATGTTAAATTTGTAGAAGAACGTAATGGTTTTTGTATTATTTATCATATAGATATTGAATAAGGTGAAGCCTAGTACATAATATAGTGTGCTAGGCTTTTCTGTTTGTTAGAGGTCTAAAACTATACAGAACACGCTCGTAGATATGATTCTTTTTGCCTATATTCAATTTTATATATCAGAATGATTAATCTATCACGATAAGATTTGCGTGTCATGTTGAGCCTTAAAATGCGTCATTCTCACTATGATATTTAACATTAAATTCAGCATCATTATTACTAGTAAATTCCTATTATATTTTTATATTTATCTTGATAAACAAAAACAAATTATTATGAGTATTAATAAAGTTACTATTGCTGGTATTAAAGGATTTAAAGGAAGTGGTAAAGATACAGTTGCTTCTATGATTAGTTATATCCTTCATGATGGTATTACGAAAGCTAATTATGATACTTGGCTTCTTTATCATAAAAATGGGTTTGTTGAAAATGATGAAATAATTATTCATTTTGCTGATAAACTTAAAGATGATATATCTGAATTTTGTGGTATTGACCGTAAACTTCTAGATAAACAAGAAATTAAAGAAAATTATTATTATAATTTTAAAACAGGTATTGTTTCTACAAATATTAAAGATGCAGATTATGTTATTAATAATGCATTAGAATTTGATAATTTATCTGCACTTCTTCTTTTAAATACTAATGTTTCTATTAAAATTAGAACTCTTCTTCAATATTATGGTACTAATGTTATTAGAAATAATTTTTGGCATAAAGCTTTTATTAATTATACTATGAATAAAGCATTTGATATAAGAAATAGTAAAGGTCAATGTATTATAGCTGATGCTAGATTTGAAAATGACGAATGTGAAGCTATTAAACAATGTGGAGGAATGATAATTAGAGTAGATAGAAAATTTAACAATAATGATAATCATGAAAGTGAACAAATTAAAATTTCTCAAGATGATTATGTTATTGATAATACCGGTACTCTTGTTGGTCTTTTCTATAAAGTTCTTAAATTTGTAACTGATTATATGGTATGAAATTACATCCTATTTTTGGTATAAATGCTCTTGCTAGAGTTTGTATATGTTGTGGTAAAGTTATTGGTTATACTCCACTTGGAAATTCTGTTGAAGAAGATGCTAGTAAGAGTAAACAAATAGCTGAAGCTATTGTATGTAAAGAATGTATAGATAAGCTTGATAGTGAAACTTGTTTTATAGCTTGTGACATGGATAAAGATAATTATATAACTGCTACTTATGATACTTTATGGATTAGAAATAAAGGTCTTAAAGAGTTTTTTAAAGAGCTTGATTCTATACAACCTATTAATATTATACCTAAAGAACATTTTTATACTGTGTTTGGAAATGTAGTTAAAGATTTTTATAATAATCAAGAAAATGAAAATAATTGAACCTAAAGTTGAACTTTGGCAACAAGGAGGTGATGCTAAAGCTCATGTTGCTAGATGCGCAAGAGTTTGTTATGGCAGAGAAATAGGTAATGATCAAGCTACTATTAAAAGACTTATAGATAGTGAACATTGGAGTATGTTTCGTCATGGAACTTATTATATAATAGCTAATGATAGTGATAAAACTTTAGAAACTATTGTTATTAATTATGCTAATACTATTGGTTTTAGTTATCATTATGAAAAACATGTTTATTATATAACTGTTAATGGTAATTGGGTTTTAGACCATAAAACACAATTTGGTTATCTATCTAAATATATTGTTCCTATTGAAGATTTTTGTAATACTGAAATAGGATTTCATATGATGAGATATACTTTTTGTGTTGATACACAAATTAGTACTTCTCGTGAATTAAATCGTGTTAGTCCTAATAATATTGCTGAAAAATCAACTCGATATGTATATGAAGATGGGAATATTTGTCGTCCTCATTGGATGACTGATGAAGAAGTAGATTATTTAAATAATGAACCTATTTTTGAAGAATGGTGCAATTCTCATAAAAAAGCATCTATTTATAGAAATAGTTGTAATGATTCTTTTAATAAATATAAACTTCTTGTAGATATTGGTATGCATCGTCAAGATGCTCGTGGTGTTCTTCCTCTTGATACTGCTACTAGATGTGTTTATACATATTCTATTAATGAATGGCGTCATATTATTGATTTACGTTATTATGGTATTACAGGTAAACCTCATCCAAATTGTGTTATTATAGCTGGTATGATTAAAGATAATTTAATGGAACTTGGATATGACTTCAGAGATTGATAAACTTAAACATTTTTATATTGAGGCTTGTCCTAATTGTGCATTTAATAACTATTTTTGTCATGGTCTTTTATGTAATATTGTTGTTCTTAAAGTAATTAAAGATGAAGAAAAGTAAGCGTTATATTAAAAAGCAAAATAATAAACCTCTTATTAATAAGAAAGTTTTAGCTAAAGTTATTAGAGAAAGTAATATTTGTAAACATGCTATTAAAGAACTTAAACTTGCTGGATATGGTAATGGAGAAGGTGGTCCAAATGATTGGATGTATCAACAAGTAATTGAAGCTATTGCTGTATTTGCTTCTCATGGTAATTCTGGTGGTTCTGCTCCTTGGGAAATTAATCTTGTTCAAAAACTATGTGATTGGGATATTATTAGTCCTCTTCGTTTTACTGATGATGAATGGAGCCAAATAAGTTCTGATGGTACTTGTCAAAACAGACGTAAATCTGATGTATTTAAAGAACCAAATGGTAGTATTCATTATAATGGAGCTTTTAGTAAACGTCCTATTAGTAGATATAATTTTGATACTAAAGAATGGACTGATAATAAAAATCCTATTTGTTGGAATGGTGGATTATTTGAATATAAAGATAATATTCTTACTGGTAGATATTTTAATATTTGTCTTTTACAGCAACATGATATTAACAAAGGATGGATGCCTAAACCTACACAAATCATTGATTGTGTTGAAGTAGAAATATCTCCTGATAATTGGATTACGGCTGTTGATATTAATAATATTGATTTAATTAAGCTTGATATTAATTATAATATTCAATGGGAAGAATGTTCTTGTTTAAAAGGTATTCGTCTTGAAGATGTTACTGAAGAACTTGAAGATAAAGCGTATGAAGAAATGAGACATAATTAATAAATTATTAACTATTTAAATATTAAAGTTATGAGAAGAAGATTTTATGGTTTTAATAACCGTTTTAGAACTACTAAAAATACAGAAGCCTTTGTATTTGAAAATGGTGGATTTGTTGGTAATCTTGGTTTAGTAAAAAAACTATGGAAGAAATATACTGAAGCTATTTATAAATATAGAACTAATACAGGTAAAATGACTGCTAGTGATTATACTCATTTATTTGGTTATTTAAATCCTTATTATCGTTCTGCTTATAATATACCTAAACGTAGAAAATAATGGCAAATATTTATAATATTACTGCTGAACTTGAGGATATATTTCTTGAGTTAGAAGAAAATGGGGGTGAATTAACTCCTGAACTTGAAGAACGTCTTGCTATTACACAAGAAAGTCTTAAATCCAAACTTGATAGTTATCGTAAAGCATATGCTGTACTTAATCTTGAAGCTGAATCTTGTAAAAAAGAAGAGCAACGATTAGCTGTTCTTCGTAAAACTAAAGAAAATAATGCTGAAAGACTTAAAGGAGTTATGCTTGATGCTGTTATTGCTTATGGAGATTTAGGTAAGTCTGGTAATAAAGTTATTAATTTAGTTGATAGTAAACTCTATACTAAGAATAGTAAATGTGTTGAAATTGATGAAAATCTTAATCAAATATTTATTGATTTAGTTCTTGAACATTTACAATCTCTTTGGGATAATGATATGATTGATAGTAATTTCTCATTTAGTAGAGATGTGCTTCTTGAACAAATTAATGATAAATTTACTGAAAGATATCCTGAACAATCTGCTAGACTTAGAGAAGAAACTGGAGGTTATTTTACGCTTGATGATTTAGATTGTATTAAAGTTAAATTTGAGATTGAAAAACCTGTTGGTGATTTAGCTAATAAAATTAATTTTGATTTACTTAATACTTTCTTTAATCATCAACATGAAATGACTAGAAGCAGCAGTGTTAATAAAACTACTATGAAGAATATTCTTAATGATGGTAGAGATATTAGTATAGCTAAACTTGTTGAAAATACTAGTCTTATTATTAAATAATTTGGTTATACTCCCCGTAGAGGACAGAATTAAGTTCATCCTCCACGGGGAGTCAACACTACTAATCTTGCTAATTATTGAACTAGAAGAAAAAGTAAAAGAATTAATAAAATGGTATATGGATACTTATGGTGTTAATAAAGACCAGGCTGTTAGAGATATTGAAAGTGTTATGTTACGTATAAGTCATAAATAATATGTATAAAGTAAAAGGTAAACCTTGGGCTTATTCTGGTGCTATTGATGTATCAGATTGTGCTACTGCTAAAGAAGTTATGCTTAAAGCTGGACTTAATTTTAATGTAGCTAAATGTGAACTAGTTGGTAAAATGCCTATTAAACTTACTGGAACTGATGAAGAACTTGACCGAATTATTAAAGAACAAAAAGAAGGCGCTCATGTTTTTGGTACTGACATTTATCGTAAGTGTGATAACGCCTTTGCTACCTATCGTACTGATTACAATATTCCTTTAGGTGTTGTTAAAAGTAAATATACTATTGTACAAAACAATGATGCTTTTAATTTCTTTGATGACGCTATTGGTAAAAATTCTGCTATTTGGCAAACTGCTGGATTTTGGGGAAATGGTGAGAGAATATTTGTAAGTGCTAAACTTCCTAATAATATTCTTGTTAAAGGTGACCCTGTTGAAAATTATCTAGTATTTACTAATACTCATGATGGTAGTGGCGGAGTTAAGATTTTATTTACTCCTATTAGAGTTATTTGTCAACATACTCTTAATGCTGCTATTCGCACTAGTAGTAATTATGTTAGTTTTCGACATACAACTAGTGTTCATAATAAAATTTCTGTTGCACAAGAAATACTTGAAATTAGTAAAATTAAATCTGAAGAATTTGGTCAATATTGTAATTTACTTGCTAATATTAAAGTTACTGATGAAGATGTAATTCAATTTATTGGAGAAAATCTTCTTACTAGTGATGAAATTCAACGTTTAAAAGATACAGGTCATACTATTAAAGATATTGCTTATCGTAGTGGTTTAGCTTTAACTGATAGTAAAATAAGTAGTAGAAAAATGAATGTTATTTCTGATACTTATAGTTATTATTTTGATTGTCCAGGTCAAAGAGATATTCTTGGTACAGCTTGGGGTGCAGTTAATGCTATTAGTGGATATTATTCTAATATAGATAATGTTGAAGGCACTAAGCGATTTGATAGTATTTGTTATGGTGATAAATCAAGAAAAATAGAAAATGCTTTTGCACTTGCAGAAGCTCTTTAATTTAATAATTTAATTGTATATGGAAGTAAAAGTATTTAAACTGAAAGAGATTAAACTTCTTAGTGGAGATGTTGTAGATGTAAATAAATGTTGTATGGTTCAACCCATTCTACCTACTTATGGTAAAGAAGGTGATGCTTGTATGGATATTTATCCTATTTGCTATGAATATGATGTAGATAAAGATAGATTTATTTATCATACAGGTTTAGCATTTAATATTGGAAATGATGCTAATGGTGAACCTAATGAAATGTCTTTACGTCCTAGAAGTAATCTTACTAAATCTGACTTTTATATGCCTAATGCTCCTGGTACTCTTGATTGGGGTTATCGTGGAGAACTTCTTATTATTTTTAAGAATCGTACTTCTAGAGATTTAGTTCATGCTGTATCTACTCTTGCTGAAATAGTTGATAAATTAAGAGAGCATATGCATTTACCTGATAGTATGGTTGGTAATGCTAGACTTAAACTTAATAATATTAGAGCTACAACTACTAATATTCTTGATAAACTTTATACTCCGCCATATAATTGTGATGGTGAAGATAGATGTTGTCAACTTATTATTAATAGTGCTGAACGTATTAGTTGGAAAGAAGTTGAATCTATTGAAGAATTAGGAGAAAGTGAACGTGGAAACAAAGGATTTGGAGAAGGAACCGGTGGAGGAGCTAAAGCTTAAAATTGGTGCTCGTTATATTCATAATAAAACATCTAATGAATATATAATTATTAGTATTACTAAAATGAAACATCCAGATACAGGTGAATGGATTCCTGCTGTTATTTATAAACTTAATGGGCTTGAACCTTTATGGTGTAGAAGTGTTGAAAGTTTTAAAAGTCATTTTAGTGATGCTAAAGTTGAATGTAATGAAGTTTATCTATGAAAAAGTTAATCTTATTCTATTTACCTGATTGTAATGTTAGTAAACTTTTTGAAGAAAGGCTTCATAAAGCTCTTGCTCTACCTGAGTTTGCCGGTAGGTTTAATCTTATTAGGTATAATCTATATACTGATACTGGTAGACAAGAAGCGCGTAGTGCTGGTATTAGTGATGCTCCTACTGCTTATTGTAATGGTGATATTTTACGTGGTGTGCAAAGCGATTACACTATTAGAAAATATCTTCGCAAGCTGCTAGGAAAGTCATAGATATGATTCTTTTGCCCTACATTGAATTTTAATTGTTATTGTGATTAATCTATCACGATATGATTATCATTCAATGTGGGGCTTTAAAATAGCTAATTTTATAAATTCTAATTATATTATACGAATACTATGGTTAAAATTGAATTTTATTATAAAAGTGCTGATAAAGATAAAACAGAAGCTATGCGAGAAGCTATTGATATAGCTTTATTTGGTACTAATGTTCAATGTAATTTTAAAAATCTTCCTGACCATCTTATTCTTGAAGATATGATACTTGAAAAGGCTGTTGCTGGTAAGAATATTACTGAATATCCTACTTGTATTATATATCGAGATGATACAGAATATAAACGATATAGTAATTCTGTTACTTGGGAAGAACTTCGTAATGATATTAATTATCTTACTGGAGATGAACCTACAAGACAAACAAATAATATATTTGTTGAAGCGTTTATTGATGAACATGATTGTATAACTCGTGCTAAATGTGCTGATGCTATTGCTTGGATGTGGAAATATCAGAATACTAAAGTAGAATATATTCAAACTAATGTTGATAATCCTAATAAGTTTGCTGTTGTAATTAAAGATAGTTGGAGAACTTATGCTACTTATGTATATTCTGATAGTCTTACTACTGAAATGATTAAGAATACTCTTCTTAGAGTTCCTAATACTATTAAAAAAGCTGTTAAAAATAATGCTATTGTGTTATGATACGTATTGATTGTTTTACTAGAGATGGCTGTGACGCTTGTAAAATAGCAATTAAAAATATAACTGATGCTATTAATGAAGCTAATTGTGATATTACTCTTAATATTCGTAATACAAATCTAGATGATATTCTAAGAAAAGAAATTACTAAATTTCCTACTACTGTTATTACTAAAGTCGATAATGATTATAAAAGAAAAGAATTAGCTCGACTTGAAGGAAGTTTTCCTAGTGATTATATTAAAGATATTATTAATAAACTTGAAAAAGAATAAGCTATGACAGTTAAAGAACTTATAGATAAACTTCAACAATTTGATGAAGATAAACTTGTTTTAGTTGAAGATACTGAATATAAAGAATTTCAGGTTATTGATGTTGAACCGGTAGATGATAGATTTGTAATAATTACTACTATTAAATAAATAATTAAATTTTAAAATTATGGCTAAATTTATTGGAGTTAAAATGATTGAAGCTGTTCCTATGACAGCTAGTGAAGCAAATGACAAAGGTTATAGAATTGGTAATCATTCTTTTAAAGAAGATGGCTATGAAGTAACTTATCCAGATGGATATAAATCTTGGAGTCCTGCTAAAGAATTTGAAAAAGCTTATTATAAACTTGAAGACCCTGCTGGAGATGTTCTTAAAGAAAATGATATTAAGGGATTTATTAAAGGTATTGAAAATGTAAAAGTTGGTACTAAAACAACTAATACTACTCTTACTTGTCTTACTGGATTTGAAGTTCATGGTCAAGCAGCTTGTGTAAAACCTGAAAACTTTGATTTAAATGTTGGTTCTAATTATGCTCAAATTAAAGCTAAAGATAAAATTTGGGAAGGTCTTGGATTTGTTCTTCAATGGGCTAAATATGGACTAAAGAAGTAAATAGTATTAATGCTAATGGTTTATATGTTATACGTAAAGCTGGCTCTAATAGAGCTGGCTTTATTAAATTTAATGATTAGCTTGGAACCGCTACGAGTGCTACGCACTCTTCGCTATACTCCCCGTAGAGGATGGAATGGTAGTTATGCTAGTAATATTAGTATAGTTATTAATAATAATGATTATATTGATTGAATGAATACTAGTCTATTCCATCCTCTACGGGGAGTTGAGCGTAGCGAAGCGGAGCGTTCTACTAATCCTTAAACTTATAGTCGTTGGCATGACTGAAACCTCGGTAGCTAAGCTAGTCTTACTATCGGGGTTTATTTTTATCTTATTGTTAAACTTAAATATATTATAATTATGGTTGCATTTATTGTTCTTCTTGGAATTATATTTGGTGGTGTTAAACTATTGGCTATTGCTAATAATATTAGTGATAGTGAAGCTATGGATAAGTATAGTGGAAAACTATTTGTTGTTGGTATTATATTTTTTATTATTCTTATGAGTGTTATTGGTAATAATGATGATTATTTTAATTAAGATAATATTATGGAATTTAATACTAAACTTAGTAAACTTATAGCTCGTAAGAAAAGTTATAGAAACTAGAAAAAGACTTAATAAAATTGTTTAATCTCCTTTTAAAATAAATAATACTTTAAAAACTGTTTATCAAAATAATGTTGTAGATAATAATAAAAAATATATTATTACTAGACAAGATTATTGTAGAAATTTTGTTACTATTAATATTGATTTTATTAGTAATATGAAATATTTTGATAAAGGTGCTAATACTATATTTATACATATATGTAAAAATATAGATTTTAATTCTAATGTAATTAAATTTACCGAAAAAGATATTATTGATGAATATAGTATTAGTGTAGAAACTTTTTATAACGGTCTTAATGTATTATATAATTTTGATGTTATTAAAGCTACTACTCGTAAATCTGTTTATGTAATTAATCATAATATTATTTTCAAAGGTAGTATTGGAGATTTTATTAAAGAATATAATAAATACTATGAAAATATTGATGTTATTGTTAATGATAAAGGTAAAGTTGTATTAGAATAAAAAGTAAAAGGGCTTGTCTAGGTAGTGATACCATAGGCAAGCCCTTATTTTTACTAGGTTCAAGTCCAGCTTATTCAAATATATCTTTACCTATATCTTTATAAGGTATAATACTAAGTATATTTTCATCAACTTTATAATAACTATTATTATTAGGTAAATCAAGAACTCGATTAATACTACGAACAACAGGTATATTACGAACAGCCATAACTTCAAACTTATTCATACCTTTATATCTACCAGTAGTATATTCCTCAGTAAAATCTTCTTCAATAAGGAATCTAGCAGCCATAGCAGTAGTACCAAGTAAGTCATTAATAGTTTGTCCAATAGCAACAGGACTAGACCATAGCTTTTTACCTTCAGAATAAGCTCCAAATGGAGTAAATGAAGCAGCTTCAGAAGCAAGACGGTCAGCATGATAAAGCATAAGATTATACATAATACTTTCATCATCATCACCGCCCATACCAGTTATAGCAATTGCTCCAATAATAGCAGCACCTACATAAAGTAAATCACCTAAATTACGTCTAATATTTGCTTTTTCATGTTCAGGAAGAAGTTCATAATTAAGTTTGAAATTAACAGCAAATGAAAGTAAATTCTTACCATAAGTTTGGAATGCTTTAAGAACATCACTTACATTATTAATTTCTCCTATGTTAGTTTCTTTAAATGGAATAGTTAAATAATCATATAAACTAGTATAACTACCTTTTTCAATAGTACCAAGAGTTTCATTATAATAACCATTCCAACGATAACGTTTCTTAAAACCCGGATAAAGATGTTTATGATATTGCATAACCATACCACCCAACCAATGTTGTTCTATATTAGCAGAACCAAGTTTATCATAAACACCATGAACTTTCTTATTTACTTCACGAACTTTATCAATAAATTTAGCATATTCTTTAAGAGTAAGTTTACTATCATATTTTATTTGAGCAATTCCATCTTTAAGTTCAAACTGATTATAAATATCTGGAAGTTTAGCAAACTTTTTATCGATATTCTTAATAAGTTCTTTACGTTTAGCTATATATTCTCTTTGTTGTTCTTCATTAAGATAAGTTTTAACAAAATCAAATATAGGATTAGCTTTAAATAGATTATATTTAGCTCGTTTTTTATTATCAGCTTTAGCATCATCCATGAACTTATTGAATTGTTCAAGAAGAGTTTGGCCCTCTCCTCCACTGGGAGTATTTATTACAGACATAAGAGCATCTTGTTCAGCTTTACGATGATACATTTCTTTACTCATTATATCATAACCACCTCTACCATTATCAACAAGTCTATGAGATTTAAGCATAGCAAATAGCATAACATTTTGCATATAATGTTCACCAACAGATTGAGGACTAAATAGTAATCCACGAACTCTACGAATATTTTCTTTAAGACCTTCAGCAGTACTAACTTCAGTTACTCTATCAAAATCAACCACATGACTAAGTTTAATAATAGCATCTTGAAGTGTACTACTATTTTCACTATACATATTAGCCATATAACTAACAGTTCCTTTAATCCATTCAGATTTACCAGCTTCCCAATCTTTAAGATTAATATATTCACCAGCAGCTCGTTCCATAAAGATGTTACTAGAACCAGTAAGAACGTTAGCAATACCACCAGTAATATTCATCATCATATATTTACTGCCAGCAATATTTTGAGCAAGAGAACCTAATTTAACTAGATTAGGAGTTTTATTATCCTTATATTGTTCAAATACAAGACGACGTATAAAACTTCTAAGATGTTTACTAGTTTTAGTTTGTTTTTCTTGCTTATATTCAATTTCACCACCAGCACTGGCTTCTCTATTTTCACTTATACTACCTTTATAATTTATATCATAAGCAGTATTACTAGTAATAATTTGGTCAGCAGTATAAAGAAGATTTTTAACTGTTTTAATAGCATTATATCTATTACTTTCAATTAAGAAACTATTAAATACTTCTTCCCAATTACGATTAAGAATATCATTATGAATTTTATTATTCTTTTCAATAATCTCATCTCTAGCTTTAATAGCAGCAACTTTACGTTTACTAAATTCTTCATCACTTTCATTAGGTTCTTTAAATTTAGGTATAGTAGGCAACTGTTGAGTATCTTTATTAACTAATTGAATTAATCTAGGATTAGGAATATCATAATCTTTATCAAAAGTTAAATCTTCATTATTTCTCCAACTAGTATTATTAGGAACATTAGCTGTCCAACCAAGAAAACTAAGAGCTTGTTCAAAGTAATCTTTAACAGTCATATCTTTAGATTTAGGTAAAGCTGGAAGATAACCCATATCAACATATCTCTTATTACTATTAGTAAAACAATACTTTTTCATAAGTTCATTTACTTTATTCATAAGTTCAAGTTGATACTCATTAAGACTAGTATAATTAGGATTATCATATTCTGTTCCTACTTTGTACTTATTAACAAAACTACTATATTCTGGATTAACAAGTTCTTCTTTAGGAGTAATATGCATTTGATTAATACGTGGTTCATAATTACCAACAACAGCTGAACCATCATCTTTAATCATTTGCATAGTAGTCCAAATACGAATAGGTTTAATAGTACGAGTATATGGGTCAAAATAATGATTATCTCTATACCATTGTTTATATTCAACACTATCAATACCATATTTGTCAAGAACTTCTCTTTCTTTTATATAGTAATATTGAGTAGTAGTTTCTCTAGTTCTCTTTTGAAGAATATTAATTGCAGCAGTTCTATCAATATCAGTCCATTTATCTAAATCTTTAGGTTTAATAATACCATAAATAGTTCGATTAGGTCTTTCTGCAATAGTTCCATTTTCTTCAACTTGTTCACTAAATACTTCTAACCACTTATCATAATATTTTTTACCTTTAGCAAAAGCTCTATTTTTATCAAGTTCATATTGTTTCCAATTATAAGTAACATCACATTCACTTTCAATAAATTCAGCAACACGTTTTGCTTTAGCTTTATCAGTACTCTTTTCACCTCTAGTAATTTCATTAAATACTTCAAAACCAGTCTTGAGTTGTTCTAAATCTTCTTGACTAATATCAGCAGTATTAAGAGTTCTAGTAGCATTATCAAAATATTTTTCAAGTATTTTATTAATAGCTTCTCCTACATTAATTTCTTCTTCACTCTTTGATTTATTACCTGTAAGATAATTATAGAAATCAGCACGATAAATTCTAAGTTCATCTTCAGCAGAACGAATAATACCAACATAAGGCATACCATTACCTTTAGTATATTTATATTTTCTAACTGTTTCAGCTTTTATAAGAGCTGCACGTTCTTCAGGTATTTTACGTCCATCAACTACGTTAAATTCATCTTTAGCTTGAAATTCTTTAATAGCAAGATTAAGAACACTATTACCTTTATTAGCATCTTTAAGTTCTTCAAACGCCCAATTTAAATCTTCTATATCTTTAATATCAAGAATATATCTAGTATTCTTACGAATCCATTCTTTAGCTTCACGATATTCAGGAACTTTCATAAGTTCTTCCATACTAATAAGAAGATTACCATTAGCATCACGTTGACTTTCATATTTACTAATAATAGAAAGTTGTTCTTTAAGTTTAGAATCAAATCCTTCTTTAGCTTGCTTATCATAGAACATTTCTTTAACTTTACGAATATTAGTTTGATAAGCACGAAGTCTTTCAGCTACATTTAAATCATGACCAATTTTTTTATTACCATCTTCATCGTAAAGACTAGTAAGACTATCCATTTGAGCGTATATACGTCCAAGTTCTTCATCTTGACTTTGTGTAGTAACATTATCAGTAGTTTGACTTAGAATATCTCGTATTCTACCATTAAGTCTTTTATATTCAGCAAATTCTTTAGGAATACCATTATCTCCTTTTTTAAGACCTAATAAACTTCTTTCAAGATTTATAATATAAGTAGAATATTCAATAGTAACATTATTACCATCTTCATCTTGAACTGTAATTGGTTTAAGTTGATGAATAGTAGTCATATCAATAAATTTAGCTTTATTAGATAGAGCAATAAGATGTTCAACACTATTTATACCAAATTTTTGTTCAGCTTCAATAGCAGCATCTCTATATTTCTTTATCTTTTCTTCCCAAACAGGATTATTAGGTTGAATTAATCTACCATCATCATCAATTATACTATTAAGACTAACAGATTTACCATCTTTAGCAGCTCTGGATTTAAGTTCTTTAAGATAGTTTCTAAAGTCATTAGATTCTTTAATACCATTAAGACGACCTTCTTCAACAGTACCCATTACATCTTTAAGTATATTCTGCAATACAAAGTTACGATTAGCACGAATATCTTGTATCCAATAATCCATAACTCCAGTATCACCATAAGCATCAAATTCTTTCATAAGACCACTTATATAATTAGGATTAGTAGTACGTAATTGAATCCATCTTTCAAACCAATCTTTTCTAGCAGAATGTACAGTAGTATTAGAATCAACTTGATTAACTAATTTTTGAATCTTTCTAATATTCTCTTTAGTTTTATCATCAAGATTTGTACTATCAATATCAATTTCGCTAATAAGTTTGTATTTATTCTTAAACGTATTAGCACTAAGAATAACATCTAAGAAACGATTTTGAAGTTGTTCATCTTTAAGAACTTTACTAATAACATCTTTATCGTTAATAGGTTTATCAATACCGTCAATTTTAATAAAACGATTAATATCATTAAGAATATTATTAGCTTCAACATCTATATAATTAGCTATAACTGATAACGAAAATTCAGAATTATCAGAAAGACTACTACTATCAAGATAATTAATTTCAGCATTATTAAGAGCATTAAGAACATTTTGAGCAGCAGGTTGACCATGACGAACAGCACGAGAAATAACTAAACTAGCATTTTTAGCAAATCTACCAATAGGAGTTTGGTCATCAACACTGCTATATCTATCAGTATTACTAGTAACTCTATCTATTTCATTTTCATTAATTTTAATAAACAATCCAAGTTTATTATCTTCAATATTAGGATATTTAGCTTTATATTGTTTTAAATCATCGCTTAAATTAATAGCAGTAGTTCCATTAATATTAAGATAAAATTTATCATTAATAGTATATATAGTATTATTCTCAAAAGGAGTATTCATAAAAGGCTGGAAATACTCATCAGAAATATATTTACCATATAGTTCAGGAACTTCTTTATAACCTTTATTTACAGCTTCATTAATATTATCTTTAATACCATCAATAAATTTATCTCTTTTTTCTTGTTGAGTAAGACCTTTATAAAGAAGAACGGCTAACGGTTTATGAATATTATTATTAGCTATAATACTTGGTTCAATACTATTATAAGTTTCAAACGATTCAAGTCTATCAATAGGATAATAAGCTAAAGTTCCATCATAAGTTCCTTTAATATATAAATTTCTATTAATTCTAATAACATTAATAGCATCTCCATTTCTTATTATTCCTACATTATCAAGATTTTCTTGACCATTAAAAGTAATAATACCACTTCTTTTTAGACTATAATTAATTTTATTATTAGTAAGTCTTTTAAATGTATAACTAGGACAATTAAAATTATTATAATTCTTACGAATAAAACCAATTATATCTTCAACATTATCTTTATCAATAAAACCATAGTTATTAATACCTTTCATAGCTATATCTCCAATAGCTATTCCGCCCTCACTCAATCCTCTAAGAGGAGTATTACTTATAAGTCTACTAATATTTCTAGTTCTAAATTTATGACCTTCAACAATAAAAGCATATTTAACTAAATCAAGAGCTGTAAGTTTAATGAAAGGATTAGGATGATTCCAAGCTCTATCAAACAATCTATGAGCTTCATCATTAGTAATATCACCTTGCATATAATTAATATATTGAATATTTACATTACGACGATTATTTCTTTCGTCATTAGCAACTATTTCAATATGTTCAAATATACTACCATCTTGACTAAAGTTACGTTTAATCCAATCAACTTTCTGAGCAGGAGTAAGTCTAGCAAATACATCAATTTCAGTTTGTGTAGGCTCAAATATATTTTTAACTACAACATCATCAGTTTTAATATTAACTAATGTACCACTAACTCTACCAACTTCTAAAGCTCTAGATTGTCCAGTACCATATTCTTTAATATATTTAGGATGAACAAAATCACCATTAACAACAGTAACAGGTAAATTAAGATAAGAACTACCGTTATTACCTACTTCTAGTTTATTAATAAGATAATCTTTATAATCATTATATAACTTTTCAGTCATTATTCCACCTTTAGTCCATTCTGCTATTCTATATACATAATCAATAAATACAGGATTAGCAGTTTCAAATACTTGTTGAGTAGCTTTAACACTAAGAGCAGTACTCATTTGTAAAAATGCAGCTAAACTAGGATAACTACTTTTAGATATATCAGATTTAATAAACGCATTTATACCACCACTAATATCAGGAAATACACTCTCTAACAGCAAGGTTTGACCCCCCGTAGAGGATGGAGCATAAATATTACTATTCTCAATAACAGTTCTAGCATCTCTAAATACTTTATCACTAGCATAAAAACTTTGTTTAGCACCATATTTATCAGCACTAAGAATATTAAGATTATTACTTATATCCTGTCCGATTGAGTTTAACCGATTGAATTGTGCTAGAACATAAAAGTCAAATAAATCCTGCTGAACGCCATTCATTTCCCCTCTAAGACGAGATTTATATGCGTCTGATGAAAATATAAGGTCTGGTGATGAAAATGCGTCAGAAACGCTTAAATTGAATAATTTCTTGAAAGTTTCGCCATAACTTTTATCAATAGTTTCAATTAGTTTTTTACGTCCAGCAAAATTAACTTTTTCACCAAAACCAAGATTATGAGCAACTTCTCTAATAGCTTCAGTAAGCGGATTTTTAGTACCTTCCGCAAGAACACTATTAGTTTCTTTCCATTTACGAACTAGTATATCAATAGCAGGTTGCCACATAAATCCAATAGCAGTATCATAATTACTTCCAAAGTCAACAATAGTTTTGAAAGCATTAAACGTATAAGTATTTTCATTATGTATAGCTCCCTCTTTCATAACATCAAGAATATGAGCAGTAGTTTGAGAACTATAAGGATTAATTAAATAACCATCAACATTCTTATCATCTCCAGACCAACCAAAATTCTTATGAGTAATACGAATATGTTTATTACCAATAGTTTCAACATTTTCTTTACCATATCTATTAACAGCTTCTTGCTCACTAATCACATCAGTAATGTACATAACTTTAATACCTTCGCTATGATTAGCTTTAGTAACATTACCAATACTCATAAAAGTATCTCGATTAACACTAATACCTTTAAGTTTAATACCAGAAGTAGCAGCATCAAACCAATCAAGTTGAGTAAAGAAATCACTAGGAGCAACAGTTGTTTTATTAGCACCAACTATTTCTGCATAAGTTTCATTAGCTTCTTTAACATTTTCAAAATTAGAAGTAGTAGTATTTTCTTCAAATGCAGCAGGATTATTAAGTATATCAATAAATGATTGAATAATAGCATTAGTTCTAGCAGCTTGGCTACTTGCATCCTCCACGGGGAGTTTTAAGTATGATTCGTAAGACTTAAGTTCACCATCATTAGCAATTTTTTCAACAACTTTAAGATTGCCATTATAACCTTCAAGAGTAGCATTAATAGCATCTTCGCTATTTTTTAAAGAAGCTCTAATATTACCTTGTTTATTATAAGTCTTACCAAGAATTTTACGACTAGCTTTATCTACATTATCTTTAACATAATTAATATACCCTACTTCATCTTTAGTATATCTAGCGTGAGTAATTTCAGTTGGAACACCTTTAACAAGATTAAATGTTTTAGACATACCATAAACACTATCAACGTCAAAGTCAGAACCAGTTTGAGTAACCCATTCATCAGGAACAACAACAGTACTACCATAAGCATCAGGAAGAAACTCTTTAACATACATAATACATATAGATTGTTTACCTTCAGTAGGAATACGATAACCAATCATAGTACGTAAGCTATCAGGAACTTGTTCAATATTTAATCCTTTAAGTTTACTACTCCATCTAGGAAGTTTAATTTCAGTATAATAAACAGGAGTGCCATCAACTTCTCCAATCTTTTTATATTGAAGTTTACTATCTGTTTGAGTTTGTTTATCAACTTTAAAACCAAAATCAGATAGCTGAGCAGCGTGCCAACCACTAATAAGTTGTCTAGTAATATTAGTATTAAAATAACTATTAGCAATACTTTCTAGTTTACTATTAATATTAGATAAAAATAAAGGAAGATTATTAAATCCAGCACTATCTAAATCGAAAAACTCAAGAAGAGCTTTTTCAACTCCTTGTTGTTGAGCATTTTCTTTAAATCTATCAAAGAATACAAAACGATTAAGATTTTTAATAGTACCATTAGAATTTAAATCAATATGACCATTATCATCTAATCCAATACCAAGTTCAGCACAAGTTTTTTCAAAACTATTTCTAATATTAGCTACATAGTTATTAAATACTTTACTCTTAAGGTCATTAAGTTCAGTTCGATTAGGAAGATTATCAAGCATTTTCTTCATAATCTGAATAGCAGCTTTATTACTAGCATCAACCATATGTTGAGGAACTTCTTGCTGACGATAAAGATAATTATAACTAAATAGTTCAGAATTATCAAATGCATTATTATCAAATTCTTTAAGTGCTTCATCAGTTAGAATTCCATCATTATTCCAAAGTGTCATTCTATTATGTTGTGCAACTTTAACAGTTTCAACAGTATTAATTTGATGAACACCTCTATTAGTCATTATATTATAAACTTTTTCAAGTTCTGTTCCTTTAATAAGTTTAGGAATAAGAACAAACTCAGCGTTCTTTACTTGTCTAGGAACTTCAATACCAACAGTAGTATCATAATATAAATCATAATAGAAATTCTTTTGAATTTGAACTTTATTAGCAAATTTAGTCCAATCAATTTTATCTATTGGAGTATCATCTGTAAGACTTTGAATAAGTCCAGCATATTTATCTAATTCACCAGCAGCAGTAATACGACGAATCCATTCTTCAAGAGTAATATAAGATTGAGCATCATTAGCATTAACTCCTCCTTTAAATGGTTCTAATATTCTTTCTCTGTCTTTTTTATCAAGTCCAGCTTTTTTAAGTTGGTCATCGAGTCTATCAATAACAACTTTATCAGAAGCTTTAAAAGTATTATAAATGGTAACACCCCTAAATTTATCTTGAAGAACTACTTTTTTACGTTTAGTAACTCCATTAACAGTATAAGGAACAGTAACAGCATTACCTTTGATAGTTACATCATACAAATTAGTAGCTATATCTAAATCATTTTTAGTAAAGTCTGTATTACCAAAAGGATTACCACTAGCTTGTACTTCTTTAATACGTTTTAGAATAGCTTGACCATTCTTATAAAAACTTTGGTCACCACCATACATATCGTACATACTATCTCTAACAAGATAATCATTAACTAGAAATTCAGCTAAAGATTCATTATTAATCCTATCATCAATAAATGTACCATATTTATTTTTAAGTTCTTTATAACCATTAGTTATATATTCATTTAACCAATCAGCAACAGCATCTTCAAGAGCAATACGTTGTTCTCCATTAAGAACTACTTGATTATTAACATAGCTAAGCCCACGTGTAGACCCCCCGTAGAGGATGTCAATAGTCTTACCATATCCAATTAGTTCATTAAACGCTCCATTACTATTAGGAGTAATTTTACTAACTAAACGTTTAAAACTAAATACTCTACCAGCTAAAACTTTGTGTCCATCTTTAGTAATAAATACATTACCTTTTCCATCTTTATGATATTGATTATAAAAATGTTCAGGTTTATTATTATAAATATCACTAAATTCAAAATCTCCATTAGTTAAAATAGGATTACCATTAGCATTAGTCTTAAACATTACATTAACAGCTTGAGCCATATTAGTAAGTTCTTGAATAGCTATATTATAATATTGTTTAAATAATGGATGTTCTCTATTTATAATTTTAGTTCCATCTTCTAGTTGACTACGCAATCCAGCAAGACTATATCTAGGAGCAGTAATAGTAAAGTTTTTAGGAGCATCACTAGGTATAGGAAGTAAATAATTAGCTGTAGGAGTTTCAGAATTATTAATATCAGTCATAAATAATCCCATAGCAGTAATTAAATAATCACCATCACTCATACTACGATATAAGTCATTATTATTATTATCTAATTCGCTAATACCATTAAGAAGAGAAGTTTTAAACATACTACGAGCATATTCGGTAAGTTTAGGAGTTCCATTTCCAATTCTTCTAAACAATCCATAATTAATTATATTACCATTACTATCTCTATGTTCAAGAAGTAAATTACTATAATCATATTGATGACTAGCAAACTTTTGTTTAGCATAAGCTTCAACCATAGCGTTTTGCTCTTCAACAGTAGATTTATCATCATTGATTATTTTAGCAATATTAGTAATAAAACTTCTATTAATAACATCAGAACTTAAATTACCTTCGGGATTACGAGAATTAAGTTCAACAGGAATATAAATAATATCTTTAAAAACATCAGCCATTTGATATATAATAGAAGTATCACCTCTATTAATAAAACTATCAGGCATTTTAGTTCCTTTATCCTTTTTAAGCGCTTCTACATATTTATTATAGTTTTCAACTGTACGATTAATAACATTGGCAAAATTAATAAGATTATTAGCCATAGCTACACGACCAATCTTAGCAATAGCTAAATTAAAACTAGCTTGATTAATATCTGGAAATATTTCTTTAAAAGCATCATATAAATAAAGATTAGCATGAGGAGTATTTTTATATCTATCATATATACGAAACTTTTCACGAGCAGTAGGAACACGATTAGTAATAATATTATTCTTAACATTATTATAAAAAGTATTCTGTAAAATAGTACGAGAATCAGTATTAGGATTAGTTACACGAGCACGAACATAACTATTACCATTAGAATCAGTTTGAATATAAGTTTCAATTTTAGATATAATAGGTTTATTAAACACCATCATATACTTATTAGCAAATACTTTATTTTTGCTAAGTAAATCATGTAATTGAATCAAACATTCACAATTTGGAACAGTTTCAGATATACGTTTAAGACTAGCTATAAAATTATCTACATTACTAGTATCAGCACTAGCATATAATATTTTAGATAAGTAATTAGCATCAGAAAAAGTAACAACTCCTAATTCATTATTAGTATCAAAAGGATAACTTCCATTATTAAGTTGAGAAGCAGCAGTAAGTTTAGGTAAACTTGCAAGATGATATTTAATAATTTCTTCTACGTGTTTATTAAAATCTTTAACTTCACCAATACTTAAATTCCAAAGTTGAGTCATTAAATCAATACCATCATCTATACTATTTTCATCACCTTCAGTAGAAGTTTCATCAAGATAACCGCCTAATTCTTCATAATCAGTAGTTTGATATAATTCATCTCGTTTAATAAGTTTAGCTACATTTTTATTATTAAAAAGAGCTTCATTAAATTCAGTATTAGTTAATGAACGAAGTAATGCACCATAATTAAAATCTTGAGCATCACCATATTTACGAAGAAATGCTCCAAGACCATTAATTTTAATAGCAGGACTTGGATTATTAATAAAACTATTAAGTTCATTATTTTTAGCTTCATCACTTCCAGCTAATTTCTTAGCACGTTTAAGTCCAGCATTAATAACAGTTTCATTAGTACGTTTTTTAATTTCATTAAAATTTAATGGAGCGCCATTATATAAAAAATTAAAACTAAGTTTATTCATAATATCAGCCATATAAGTAATAGCTGTATCTCTAGCTTTAATTGTACTAAACAAACCACGTTCTTCTTTTTCAGCAATAGAAGCTACATCGTCCATATTACGAAGTTTAATAGCTCTAGCTTCAAGAAGAGCATTATAAGCTTGTCTTCCAGAAGTTTTAACATTAATACCTCTATCAGCTATAATCTTCTTAAAGATTGGGTCTTCAACCATAGCTATAAGACTATAATAATCTGCATTATTAGAACCATGTTCTTTAATAATAATATTATTAAGATTATTATATCCTACAAGTTTAATATTTTCACAGCTCATAAGTTTATATTTAAGTTTAAATTCATTAATAGTAATACCTCTATGACTAATGTAAAGTAAAATTTTATTACATCGTCATAGAGGCTGTTTTCTTTCGTTTTAAGCAACTTTTATATTTGCTCGATTAATTCTACATACAGCTAAAACTGATGCGTCCTGTGTCAAGCAAAGTGGCAAATTCGGACTGTTGGTCTATTGGTAAACGGCTAGTCAATTCAGCCATATTCAGCACTATATCATCATCAACACTACTAAACATATCAAGTCCATCATTAAGATTATCATTATTATAATTATAATCTTGACTGTTATCTTCATTAGGATTTTCAGTTTGTTCTGTACTAGCAGTTTCTTCTTCAAACTGAAAAGTTCCTTGAATAACATTTTGTTCAGTTTGTTTAGGCATTTTCTTAATAGCTTTATAAGCATCTCCAGCAGCAGCTAATAAACTATCTTCATTAATCTTAATACCTAACATATCAGCAATAATTTCAAGAAGTCTACTAAATAAAGTCTTACGTTTATTAACTTTTCTATTATCATATTTAATTTCATTAAGTGCAGTCATAAGAGCATTACTAGTAATACTTTCAACTAGAAATTCTTCAAGAGCTTCACTTGTATTAAAGTTCTCAAACAGATAAGGTTTAAGTCTTTCTTTAGTAGCATCATCTTGAGTATCAAGCCAAGCTTTAAATTTATCATAAATAGGTTTAACTAAAGCAAGAGCTTGTTCAGTATTATATTTAGTATAAAGTTGTCTATGTAAACTTTCATGAAGTATAATATTAACAACTCGATAAACTCTTTGACCAGCAATAGCAGAACTATTAAGCTCAATAGTATCTGTATCACGATGATAAACAGCATTAACTTTATTACCATTATTATCAATAATACTATCTACAACTTGAATATTTTTAGGTAAAATACCAATCTTTTGAAGAGCATTAATATAATCAATAGCAGTTTGGTCATTAGCAAAATACTTTTTAAGTCCACGAGTTAAATTCTTAGCAGTTATAGCAGATTCAAAAGCATTAAAATTAATAGCATTAAGAGTATCATCTAACATGAACTCTGATAGCTGTTCAGGTATTGCTCCATCCTCCACGGGGGGTCTACCCTCAAGTTCATAAGCAATATCGAGTTTAGAATGAATATCTATTTGCCAATTACCAGCAGTTTCATTAGTATTAGTATTAGCTAATTTAGTTCTAACTAAACCATTACTAATAATAAAATCTTGATAACTATTATAACTATAAGTTTTACCATCAATATTTATAATAGTTTTACCATTTTCACGATAAATATATTTATTAGTTTTATCATTAGTTTTTGTACTATCATTAATAAAATCTTTACTAATAGCAAATTGGGCATAGTTAAACATTTCATCAATAATAGGACGAAGAGCATTATCTAATTCATCAATAGTACTAGCATTAATACCATAACTTTTACCTATTTTAAAAGCACTATTAACAACATAAGGAGAATTAATAATAATATTACGTTTATAATTACCAGCATCAGAATTAATAGTAAAAGCATAATCTTTACCATTAAAATGTGCACCTTTAACATAAAAGCCTATATTAGTAGGATTAATACTAATTTGAAGTCCAGTATTTCTATCTCCGTTAATAAGTTTATTATTTCCAAATATATCCCCAAGACTTTGTTTAAGTTCACCAAAACTTATTTTACCACTAATATAATCTTTACAAAGATTATTAACTTCATTCTTAATAGAATTAATAATACGTCGAGCATCACCTTTAAGTAGATTACTATTTAATGGAACTTGTTTACAAAAAGCATATAGAGAAATACCATCACTACTTGGAATACTAATAACAGGCATACCATTAGTAGTAAGATTTTCAATAATAGTTGGTTTACTTTCTCCATTAAGATATACTTGACCTTGTACAACTACACCAAGTTTATTAACATCTTCATTATAATTAACTACTGTTTCTTGTACATCATTCCATTCGCCATTAGCATCATCAATAGTATTAAGAACTCCATATTTAACATTAACAGCTCTAATCTTACCTTTAAAATCACCTTTTACTATTGTAATAGCTTGGTCATAACTATTAAGAAGATTATTAAACCAACGATTAATACTGGCTTCATGACTATTTTCATAAGGTTGATTAAATATATATTTAGTAAGATTAACAAGATGTCCAGCTAAATCAAAACTTGCAACAGGAGTAGTAAAGTTTTTAACAATATCAGGATATTTAACTTCAAATTCTTTAAATAAAGTATCAAGTTCTTTATTTGTAACTTCTTCTTTAACGGCAAGTTCATATAAATGACCAATAAATTCTTCATCAAATCTGTCACCGTCAAGAATACTAATTAAAGCGTCTTTAAGTGGAGAAACAACTTGACCATTTTCAGCATGAATATTATATTTCCAACCTTGATTAACCATATCATAATTACCAAACTTATCAATATTTGGAACTCCTATATAACCAATAATTGTATCATTAGCAAATATATTAATACGTCTAAGCTTACTATCATATTCAGTTTCTAGATAATCACCTTGTTTAATAGAAGTAAATGCTTTAACATTTTCATTCTCTACTATATACTTAAGATTAACATTATTAGTATGTTCAACTTGAAGTCTTTCAAGACGTTCTTTAGCAATACCGTCAACGTATTGAACAAATTGTCTAGCATTAAGTTTTTTAATAGTTGATTCATCAGTAGCACGATATTTACCTTGATTATTAGTGCTGGCATAAAGATAGTTTTTTATTTGATTAAACAAGTAATTTTTAATAATTTTATTACCCGTAACACTATCTATATATTCAACTAATTGACCAATACTAAGATAGACTTTACCATTAACAATTTTACCTCTAGTATTACCTTCACTATCAATACTATTAGCAAAATCATTCATAACAGCTTCTATATTGCGTTCATTACCTGTAACAGTAGCATAAGTAGCATTAAGTAATAAACGTCTAGTACTATCATCTTGAACAGAACTATATAAACTACCTCCTGTAAGACCATCAATAATATTATTAACTATATCAGCAGCTTCTGTTTGTTCAAATCCAGCTTGACTAAGTTTATCAATAAAAGATTGTTTTGCATTAAGTAAATCACTACTAGTAGATTCATGTCCTAAAGAATCTTCTAAATCAGCTATACTTTCATAAACCAAATCAGTACCTATTTGACCACGTTCAAATTCATCATCTGGAAGAGTATTATTAACTTCAGATTTAGGAGTACTAATAGGTTCTTGAGAAACTGGTTGTTCAGTTTGAAATTGAGGTTGTTCAGTATTAGTAGGCTCACTAGGAACCGCTTCGCTTCGCTCCGCTATACTCCCCGTGGAGGATGGAGATGAATTAGTATCATCTACATCAGTTTCATTAACTTCATTAACATCAGGATTAACAGGAGCAACTTCTTCCTCTTTAGGAATATTATTAACATCATTTTCAATCTCAGCAATCTCAGCTAATTGCTCTATTGTATTTTTAAGATGTTCATTACCTTTAGAACTTAAATCAAGTGCAGCATAAGCATCTCGAATAATTTTATCTATATTAGGTTTATTACCATTATTAGCATCTTTAATAACAGAATTAACATAATCTTTACCATATTGTTTATAAGCATTACGTAAATCGTCCATAGCTTTATTAACAATCTTTTTACGACTATTATCAAAGAAGTTATTAAGATAAGTTATACGAGATTTAATATTATCATCAGATAAATTAAGTTGATTTTTATTAACCTCAACATTAATCTCAGCATTAACAACTTCTGCTAAATCTTTAAATACTTCATTATATTGTTTTTGAAGTTGAATAGCTGATTGAATATCATTTTTATTTTCAATATCAATAGGTGTATAAAGTTTATTAATAGCATCTAGACGTTCATTTAATTGAGCAATACGTTCTTGTTTAACAGAATTATTAATTGCAGCGTTATCTTGAATAGTTTTAACATCTCTTTGAATACTATTAATAATATGTTGATAAATACCATTCTTAGCAGAATTAATATCAACATCTTCAATATGATTATTTGTAATATCTTGATTTAAAACATCATTAGCCCAATTAAGAAGATTATTATAATTTTCTTGACGATTACGAGCATGAACCATTTGGGTAGCTATAATACGACCAACTTCAAATCCGCCACCAAGTCTATTAACTTTATTTAAAGTAGTATTATATTCATTTTTAAGATTATTAATTTCAGTTTTAAATCTATTAATAAGTTCATTACTATCTTGTTGTTGTAATCCAAGTTTATTAGTAATACTATCATTAAATTCTTTACTATTAATAGAACTTTCAAGAAGTCCTAAATTACCAGCGTTCATAGAATTAATAATAATATTATCCATATATTCTTTTTCAGCTATATTACGAAGTTCTTCTTCAGTACCAGTAATAATATCTGGATTAACCTGTTGACCATTTTCATCAGTAATAGTTATAAATGGATTTTTACCATTAGTAATACTATTAAGTCTTTCTTGATATGCTTGAAAAGTAGCAGTACGACCAAGAATTTCGTTTTCTCTTTGTTTTTCAGCAGAAGTCCAATCTTTATCAAGACGTTTATTAATAAACTTTCCAGCTTTATTCATAACACTACTAAAAGTAACACCACCAAGAGCACCCCAAAATGCTTGTTCCCATAACATTGGGTCTTGAAGATAATCTTTAATAGTTTGTTGAGGAATATCTTTATCAAATACTTTTTTACCATTATATAAACCATCTTGACTAGCTATATAATTAATAGCTTCTTCAACCCCTTCTGTCCATTCAACTCTAATACCATGAAGAATATCATTACCCACATCTTTTAATGTACTAGTAATAGCTTGTTTAGTAGTTTTATTACTTAAAGCATTAGTAATTGCAGCAGCATCATCAATATTACTATTAAATGCAGTATTTAAATTTCTAAGTCTAGAACTAGTTGTATTACCACTTAAAGCATTTTTCCATAAGTTCTTTAAACTATAAACTTGCCATACATCAAAAAAACATTAAACCCAATCTTCAGCAAAAGTAATATCAGCACTATTTTTAGCAATATCTTTAGCTACTTCTTCATCAGACATATCTTTATATTTAGGATTATTATTATAAAACTCTTCTCTTTGTTTATCATTCATATTAGCAAGTTGAGTTTTAGAATAATCTTCAATATCATTATAAGTTTGTCTAGCTTCTTGATAATTTTCAAGATAACGAGAAGAAACTCCAATAGCAGTAGCCTCTGCTATTCTACCAGTAATGGCTCTACTCTTTTGAGTCATATTAATAGCATTAGCCATTTTATTAGCTAATTTATTAAACTTTATACCTTTACCTAATAAAGAAACACCTTTAGCAAGACCAGTACTAGGAACCATAAGAGTTAAAGAACTAGCTATACTAGGAGCATTGCTAGCCCACCAAGCAAAATCTCCAATATCAAAAGCAGCATTAGGATTTTCTCTATATATAGCTAAACGCTCATTAATAGATTCTTTTAAAGATTCAAGTTCAGAACTTATTTCAGATTGATAATCATTAGAACTATTACTAACCATATTATAGAAAGCATCAGCTAAATCTGCAAAACCAATAGCTGTACCAACAGTAATCTCATTACCAATCTGTCCAATCATTCTTAATCCTTGTTCCCAATTACTTTGATTAACAGCACGTTCTTTATCAAGTTTTTCTGGGTCATCAACAGGATTAACATAAACATCATAAGGAGCATATTTATCTATATCATATTGATTAAGATATATGATTGCCCAGCAATACGACTAAATAAATGACAACGACCCCGGTCACTAATAGAAGTGCCGGGGTTGTAATCAACTAAAGTAGGAGGCTGTATAGCCCCCTTTTTAGTTTTAGGATTATATTCAGAATTAGGTGTTTTATTACCACCTTGTAGAAACTTTAATACATCCATATTAATATAGATTATTAGTTAATTCATCATAGTAATATTGAATAACATAAGGGTCTGAACTGCCACTAAGTTGGGCAAGTTTAGTAGCAACATTTTGTTGAATAGCCTTAACAGCATTTTCATCTACTGTCATTCCAGCTTTAACAGCAGTTACAGTTTGTTCCCATTGAGATAAATTATCTACAATATCAACAGCATTTTCTTTACTTACTAAACCAATAGTTTGATTATTAGTAGAATTAATTAAATTAAAACCTTCACCATTGGGTACTAATTTAAATTTATCAATTCCAGTAAATGCAGCATTATTAGTAAGAGAAATAGGTCTATTAGCATTATAGTAATTTTCTACTTTACCAGCAGCTCTCCAACTAGTATCTTGATTCCAAGATTGAATAATAGAACTATCAATAGCACCACTACCTACAAGTAAAGTAATAGGTTCTCTTTTAAGTTTACCTTCTGTATCATAGTAACCTGCAATATTAATTTGAACTCCAACATCCCCAGTTTTTGGATCACGAACAATAGTAGGGGTAATCTCATTTTCTTTAGCACTTCTAAGATAAGCTGTATAAGCTTTTCTATCTTCAGAAGTCATAGGTTCAAATATTCCATTTTCACTAGTAATATAAGATTCTCCTTGAGTTAAATCAATACCAGCTTTAATAGCAGACATAGCTTGTTCTTCTAATTGTTTCTTTTGAGCAGAATATTTACTAGCAGCTTCTGGATTAGAACTCATAACAAAATTAAGTTCAGCAAGTTCAGGAGTCATTGCAGATATACCAATAGTAGAAGAAGTTATTTGACCACCATCAAGAACAGCATCATTTTTAGATTTAAGAGAATCAACATAATCAATTAAACCAATATAAGGTTCTTTATTACCTGTTGGTAATCCAGCATGATGTTCTTCACCATTAGAATCAACTCTAACAAATTTATCACCATAACCAAAGAATCTAGTCTTAGCAGAATTAAGAAAAGCATTTAAAGGATTTCTAGTATCTTCAGCTTCTTTAACAGCTTTACCAAAACTATAAATAGATTTATGATAATCTTTAGGTAATTCAGCATATCTATAACCATTACCATCAGAACCAAATCTTACTCCAAGACTAGCAGCTTTTTTCTCTCCACCAATAGCATTAATAAATGAATTATAAACATCATCATTATTAAAATATTGTCTAATAGAACTACTATCTCCAAATATCTGATTAACATATTTACTATATGTATCAGAATATTTATTATTAGGCAAATCACTTAAACTAATAATAGAATTATATGTATCAAATCCGTCAATGCTATCTTGCGATTTACCAACTTTAAGACTATTAATATATTCTTGATTATCAATAATATCATTGAGATAATTAAGAGCATAGGCTCTATCAGATGGATTAGTAATATTAGTCATGATACTAGTTCTAATATCATCTGGATTAGCAGTGCTTAAGTTAATATTAATATCAGGATTATATTTACTAAGTAATCCAGCTATTGATTGTCTATTACTAGTAATTTCAGCTTGAGCTTGAGCAGGCATAAAATTATCAATACGAACAGGAGTACCTTTATAGGTTAAATTATCAATAGCTTGTTTTCTTTGAGCACTACTTCCAAAACCAGCTTGTTTAGATAAAGCTAATTGAGCTTTCCATGCTTCACCATAAGTAGTATTACTATCTTGATTATAAAAAGTTGCAGCATTATAGAAAGGGTCAATACGTTTAGCAAGATATTGTTCAGGAGTAAGTAGAATACCATTTTTATCTGTTATATCAGGATTACTACCATTTTGGTCATATTTCCATTTAGCAATCTTATAATCTTGTTCAAGACTAGCTTTAGCACCAGGAGTATTTTCAATAACAGCTTTAACGGCTTCAGCAAGTTTAGCTTTACTTAATCTTTGCCAATCACCTTTAGTATGAGAATAAATCTCTCCTGTAACAGATTTAGTAATATCATCAGTAACTTTTCCATTAGCATCAAGCCATCTTGTTTGACTACCGCCGCCTTGTTCTTTAGCAGCCCATTGAAGTGCTTGATTAAGTATCTGATTCATAGGAATTTCAGAAACTTCTTTATCAATAGGAGTCCATTTACTTCCACCAATAACATTACCATTCTTATCAGTTATATCTTGATAATTATATTTATTAACAGCACGATAATAATTCTTGTAATCTTCAGATAAATCAGTACGTTTATCAAGATTATCCATATATGCTTTATAATCTTGTTGAGCACGTAAACGACCAATCATTCCGGGACTTGAAGTTATATCTCCATAAGTTCCAACTATATTATCAAGACTAGAATAAGCATTACCATATTGCATATTTTCGGTAAGAGCATTACGAACTTTATTAAGTTGTTCTTGACGCCAAGCATCTTCAGCTTCATTTAAATCTAATTGAGCAAGTTGAGCATCAATTTGAGATTTAGTTTGAATAGCTTGTTGATGACCTTGTTCAAGAGTATTATAAGTTCTAGCTAAGACATTTAAGTCAATAGGATTAACTTGTTGTCTAAAAGTAGGAGTATAAAAGTTTATCGGCATGATTGTTTTCCTCCAAGTTTTCTACGTTTACGAATAATAAATTCATCATAATCAACTCCAGCATCCCGCATAATTCTATCATCTACATTAGGAGCAGATGCTCTCATCGCACCAATAGTATTATTTAAAGCTTTACGATTTTCATATCTACTAATCATATCTTGAATACCAGCGTTAATACCACTAAATAAATTATTAATATTAGTTACTTTAGCTTCTCTAATACCATTATCAAATGCTGCTTTTCTATCTATATATTGATTGTATTGTTGAGCATTAAATTGACGAACACTTTGCTGATTACGTCTATCTTGATTAATAAGATTAGTTTCTATATTTTCTTTATTACCATAAAGTTCATTAGCAGCTTGATCAGCAGCATTACGAACTCGTTGTTTACGAGCTAAACTTACACGACTACTAGCAGTATTAGAATCAATATCACGATAAGCCTCAAATTTATCTTCTCTAATTCTATCAAGTTGAGGATTAATATTATATTTAGTTTTAAGTTTACTAGCACTAATAAGAGTAGGTTGACCTGGACCTCTCATTTTATTAATAGCTCTTCTACTAGCAAAATAACTAGCTAAACTACCAGCTACATTACTACCTAGTCCAATCCAATCAGCAGTAGTAAGATTTTTAAATTTACCTTGACCTTTACCATCAGAAGATGTAGTTCCTTTAGCAGGAATATTAGTAGAAACAGGTAAAGTAGTAGGAATACTAGCTTCTACTTTAGGTAGATTACGATTATAAACAGCAGTAGGAGGTGTTTTAATAGGAACAGATTGAGTTGATTGACTTGACTTACTTCGTCCTCTACGGGGGGTCTTCCCGTTAGATTTAGTTTCAGATAAACTTGGAATATTAGTATTATTTGTACTAATACCTTTATTATTTCCATGACTCCAACCGGCTCTAACTAAACCACTAGTAATTCCAGCACCATCTTCAAATAAAGGAAGTCTGCGTTCTGCATAATATTGAGGACGACGATTTCCATTATCAATATTAGATTTATTAGTATTAGTATTTACATTATTATTTTTAGACCATCTTCCATTTCTAAAAGTATAATCACTTCCAATAATAGTTTCTCCTCTAGCAGATTTATTAATAGGATAAGCAGAAGTTCTATTAATAGTTCTATTAGTTATAGGAACATAATATCCATTTTGTTCATCATATTCCCAAGTTCTTCCATAACTATTAATACGTTTTCCGCCAACAGTAAATTTATCGCGTAGACCCCCCGTAGAGGATGGAGAATGAATTAATCCATTCTTAACATTACCATTAATACTAACAACTAATCCAACATTACCTTTCTTTCTAAGTTCTGGATATTTATTATAAACTTTAGCTTTAACATCATTTCTACCATGTAATCCAGCTAATCTTAAAGCATCAACAGCATCTGCTTTTGTAGGAATAGGATAACTTCTATGTCCACCAGCAAAATCTTTTTTAGCTACACTAGGATAAGGTTTCTTTTTAGAACCATAATCTTTATCTCTACTTAATCCACCCATAGCTTTTTTATTTTCATTTATATTATTTTTATTTATATAATCAATAGTTCTAGGAAGATTACTACCATGTTTACCGATAGTTGTTCTATAAACTTCTTTAATTCCTTGATTAATCCAAGTATTATCAATTTTATTAGCTAAATCATAAATTTTTTGTCTACCTAAATTAATAAAATTAGTAGCAGTTCTACCTATTCTAGAAGCTTTAGTCAAACCTTTAATAAATTTATAATTTCTATTACCAGCTATTGTAGGATAACCACCAATAATTATAGAACCACTTTCAGCGATTTGTCTTTTATATTCATCAGGTGCTTGATAAATTTTGCCACCTTCTTTATATTTAGTTCCATCATCATTAATTCTATTTCTATCTTTAAAATCTTCTTGAGCTTTAAATATTTTATTAGGATTAGCTCCATCCATAACTAATTGAGCAGGACTAGCACCGTTAAGAATAGGTTGTGCAGAATAAACTTTAAGTTCATTTCCATTAGTTTCAACTACTTCACCACCTTCTACTTCAATACCAGTTTTATCACTAGGCCCAATATCAATACCACCTTGACTATGTTTTCTTCCATTCATATAAAAGAAATTATTACCAAGAGGCTGAGCAATACCACCAGCAACTACATTTGGTATTTTACCACCAACAGCATATTGTTTTTGAGGAAGATTTCTTCCATTACTTCTAGAAGTTTGAATAATATTAAATGGAAATGTTGGTCTAAGTTCATCATCACTAGGAAAAGATTCTTTATTAAAATCTTTAACATAATTAATAAGTCTACCAGCAGTATTATTCATTAATTTTTCTCTATTATCTTTAGATACTAAATTGTTTATACCATTATAGAGAAATTCATTACCAAGTCTTATTAAACCAGTAGATTTAGCAACTTTATCATAAGCTCCACCAAGTGGAGGAATACCATTTTGAATAAATCTTCCATTACGAGTAACATTACCTCTAAATGTACTAGGTAAATTACTTATATGAATAATTTTATCTTTTCTAGGCATTTTATATAATATAATGAGAAATTGTAATTTGATTGATTTTAAGGCTCTCTGTTGAACGATAGCCTATCAGTCGATTAATAGTTCATACCTATATATAATAATTCAACAGAGAGCAAAAGACTAGCGTTTATGACCGCCACAGCGATATACATTTAGCCTATCTCGATATACTGATTGAGGCATAACAGGTTGTTGAACAGTACCATTAGTAATCCATTCAGGACGTTCAAGACCAGTTTTAGGAGCACTATAACTAGCTTGGTCAGCTTGTTTAACTTGAATTGGTTGTTGTCCTTTACTTCCAAACATACCACCAATTAAACTTCCAGCAGCACCAATAGCAGCACCAATCCATGCTTTTCTACGTCCACCACATTTATATTTATTAATAAAACTAGAACGTTGATACATAGTCATTGGATTAGTCATTTTATCAGAAGTAATATTAAGTTGCTGTTGACCAGCTTGAAGTTGTTTACGCTGTTCAGCTTCTTGAGCAATACGTTTATTTTCATTAATTTGTTGATTAGCAGAAATACCTTGACCTATTGCAGTACCTAATTCACCAAGTCCTTGAACTCCTGTAATAGAACTAGCAAGATTACCTAAACCGGGAAGAGCTTGAGCAAACTCAGTACCAAAATTAGCTTTACGTCGAACTCTACCACCACATTTAAGAGTAAGCTTATCATTATATTGACCAACATAATCTTGATTAGCATAAGCACTAGTTAAAGCTTGAGCATTTTGTAAAGCATCTTTATGGTCTTGTGCAGCTTGAGCTTCAGCTTGGGCTTTTTCTTGAGCTTTCTTTTGTTTATTACCTTTAATTATACCACCAGCAATACTAGCAGCTGCACCAATAATAGCACCAATAAAGGCTTTTTGTCTTTGTCTATCTCTATACTGTATCATAATTTTCTAAATTGAGTTTGAGCACATTCAAGACTTTCAAATTCAATGCGCTTATTATCTGAATTATTAAATATAAAACGAACTACAAAATAATTACCATATACTCTACGAAGTTTATCACTTACTGTATTAGTATGTTCTTTAATTGCATTACGGAAATAATTAAAGTTATATTGAGTAAGTTCATACCAAGGTTTTTTATACTTATTAAATTCATTAAGTTTATCAATATTAATATCTATATCATCAGTATCATTATCTTCATTAAATATACGAAGTATATCACCAGCATAAGGATGTTCTCTTAAATCAACAGGATTATTAATATTATCACTATAAATAGGAATATATATCTTACGTACTTTATATTTAATAAATTCAAGAAATTTAATAAGTTCATAAGATTCATTAACTATAATATCAATATAACTATTATGAACTAATATAGGCTCATCACCAACTTCTTGTTAGATACTAGATATAGACTTCTACTATCATCACCCATGTGAGTATTAAATCTACCATAATTATATTCATGAGTAAATACATGAAGAGGGCAGTTAAGTCTATCATTGTTATGTTCAGTTTGAAAATAACATTTAGTTTTAGTAGACCAAGCATTATTAAAATAATAATCATGTAAACTAATAAAACTACCTACTTTATAATTAAAACTAATAACTTCATTATGTGATTCTATAATAGATTCTTTAGTATTAGGATTAATATTATTATAAGTATAATCAAATTTAATTAGAATACGATTATTAAATTTATCATGAGCAAATCTAACTTTATTAGGATGATATTTATCTAGCCATAATTTAATATCTTCATCCATTATTTTAAGTTGACCATCATCAAATTGATAAAGTTTATGAAAATCATCATTATAAAAAATATAACCAAATTCTCCAACTATATATGCTAAATCATCTTGCAGTCCACCATAACCTTTATCACTAGTAAAGACTTCTTTATAATCAACTTCAAAAGCATCAGGTTGATATAATTGAACATTTTCATCTCTAGTTTTAAGTACAGCACTTATATCAAACATAAACATACTATGTTGAGTATGAACTAAAAGATAATATCCAATTCCAACTAAATTAGTTATACTTCCTTTATTTTCAGTAATATTTTTATAACCTTCAATAGGAAATATTCGCCAAGCATTAACTTCACTTTCATCTTGAATAACATTACTACGTCTTATAGTTTTATCAAAACGAGTAATATTAATAATATCATTACGATATTGAGTTAACAATTTAGGAACATATTGGTCAACATTTCCAATAGGGTCTTTAAATAAATCAACACTATTCTTAGGTTCTACAAATGTACCAAAAGCAACACTTTTCTTGTTAGTATCTTCTTTAATACTAAAAGCTATCTTACTAGGTTCATTATTAAAACATTTACTTTCAAAGAACTTATCACTATATAAAGGAAACTGAATATAAACATTGAATGGAATATCAAGCCAACATGATTCATCACCACTATAATAATATTGATCATTAGCAGGAGTATATAATTTATAATTACCTTCATTCATTATAACTCCATCATCATTATAAATAAGAACACCATCATAAGTCATTCTACCATTATATCCATGTTCAATAGAATAAGTTCCACCATTATAACAAACGTCATTAAGTCTTACAAGTTCTTTTTCTTTGCTAGTATAAATATTTTTAGTACAATTAAGAACTGTTGCGAGAAACATAGTTTCAGCATCAAGTAGTAATTCCTTATAATCGTCCATTTCAAGAGCAGTTCCTTTTCCAGCTCTACTATCAATAACACTATCAGCAACTACTAGTTTATAATTATTAATAGGTTTATATTCATTTCTACTAATTACACCTATAACTGGCATATTGTAACTATAAGGATAGGTAGTATTAACTACCATATCAACTACATCATGTTTTTCTTTATAAGGTTCAAATTTACATTTACCATCAATACGAATAATATTAAAATCATATTTAATACTATCATCAATATCAAATCGGCCACTATATAAATAACATTTATCACTAGTAAAATTATTAGCTACAAAACCAGGTTTAGTAGCCCAACTACTACCTTGCCAAGTAACATTACTAGCTATATTACAATAATCTTTTCTAGTTAATAATCCAGTATATCTAGTAATAGGTTCAACTTTTTCATAACTAATAAACCATCCAACATAACCTAATTCTTTAATTTGATTCCATAAAGTAGTATCAATATTAGCACGAATATAAAACTTATTAAAAGTATTATTCATATTATATATAAAACCTCTAGTATGTTCACCACCAATAGCTTCAGCATCAAATATTAAATCAGGTATTCTAAATAGTTCATCACCATTAATATTTTCGTAATAACCAAATTTAGCTTCATTATCAACACCAATAGCACCTATTACTTGATTACTACAAGGAGTATAACTACCACTATTTATAACTTGATAAACATATAAATCATTATATTTATCTTTATCTTGATAATCAATAAAGTAATTAGATATAAGAGTATATAGTTCATCTTTATTAGCAGCTTTAAGTTCACCAGAACTATTAAGTAATATATTAGTAGTAGGATTATTTATTGGTTCAGCAGTATAAACTACAATTTTATGATTAGCAATATATCTTTTAACATTAGAACTAATAGTAGATATTGGAATATCTCCACTAATAACTGCCCAATATGGAATATTACCATTACCTTGATTATCCCAATTAAAAGTAATTATAGTACAATGAGAACCATCATTAACAATATTATTTATATATTTATCTTTATTAGATAGTTTATATCCTCTACTAGCATCACCATATTTATCAACAAAATGAATAAAAAAGTTATATACTTCTCCGGGAATAAGAGTATCATTTTTCTTACGTTCATTAAAATCATAACTAGGCTCAATAATAGAATGAGTAATTCTCATTTTACAATTATCAATATTAAATATAGTATCTCCAAATAATACTTGTCCACTAGTAAATACAGCATCTTCTGTAAATCCAATTCCATTATAAACATAACAAGCTATTTTAACTGTACTAGGTAAAGTATAAACAGATTGATTATTTTCATATTTATAACTTGTAGGAATAATAAAACAATGACAAGCAAGATATTCTTTAAGATTATGACTACCTTTACTACCTACTTTTATTTTAGCATTATAATTAATCTTTAAATATTCATATGCTGCAATACCTTGTATAACTATATCATTAAATAAAGTTCTAAAAGTACGAAAAGGATATTGATTATTATTGAATACTTTATTAATATCTTTAAGTTGCCAATCAGCAGTACCAGTAATTTGAAGGCTAGCCATTTTAAAATATGGAGCTTTTTCACTAACTGCATTAACAGTAATATAATCATTATAATAAGCATTAACAGCTTTATTACGAAGTTTAATAGTAATATCTTTAACAGCCTCTTCTAATGTTTTACCATTATTTAAAGTTCTATCATCATTATCAGTTTTTTCATTATAATTAGCAATATATATTCTATTCTTATAATTAATGATATTACCAACATTATAATAATTATAATAGTCAGTAGTTAAATCAGCAACATTATATTCAACAAGAACATCTCTATTAAATTTAAAAATATTATTATTTAAATCATCTGTTCTAAACGCTTGAGTACTATCTTTTTTACATACAATAAAACCAAGTTGATAAAGACCAGAACGACCTCCACTAATATTTATTTCAAAAGTTTGATTACATATATCTTTAGAATCACTAAATGAATCGGTATTACCATAACAATAACCGTTTGGTTCATCTTTCGGTTCATAAACATTAGTTTTTCTAAAACAAACTTTATTAATAACTTGTGGAATTATAACATCATTAAAAATAGGAAATCCAATACTATACCATTTAGTATAATTAGTTTTATCTATCTTATATCTAATAAATATAAAATAAAATCCTTTATAAGCTCCACCACTAACATAATTTAAACCACTAATAGTAGGTAAAGTTATTTGTGGAATAACAGACATTTCAGAATCAGGACGGTCAGAATCTAAATCAATATTAATAGTTTTAAGAGGAACATCAATAGAAGTATTACTTTCAGCAATAACTATAATAAGATGATTTTTAACATTATAAGTATATGTTCCTTTAATCTTTCCACCATTATACTTCCAATTACTATTTATTCTATAACAATCATCAGCTTGTTCATTATATCTATAAATATAAGATTTATTAGAATCAGTATTAACAATAAATAAAATAAGTTCAGTACTAGTTGGAATAACACCAACTATTTTAAAATTATTAATACCATCTTCATGAATAGAATTGGCAATTGCTTTACAATCTTCAAGTCCTTCTTCATTAACAATCATCCTATCATCATTACTTACTTTAACGTTCTTAGCAGCAACTAATGAATAAGGTACACAATCACCTGGATGTTTATTAAGACTAAGTTTCTTTTGTATATTCATAATTATTTAGGAAAAGTAAAGTTATAAAAGAACTCATTCCAACCACTATCATCATCACTTTGTTCATCTAATAGAATACTAGTCTTAATATCTTTCTTCATACTTTCCCATAGATAGAAAGGATTAGTTCCATATTGACTAGCAGAAAGATTAAATACAGGATGTTTATATCCTCTCATAAGCATACGAGCCATACAATAATAAGTAAGACCTTGAATTAATTTACCATTAGCAGGTATAACAGGAATCTCACAATGATAATTATCACTATATTGAGTTTCAATATCTTTATAAACAACTGTTATACAAGTATCATTAAAATTAAGTTCAATAGTATTACCTCCAATAAGAATATAATTATGATTTGACTTATCATATCCTCCACGGGGGGTCTGACAATGAGAATGAACTTCATGCTGACATCTTGGACATTCAGTATTATTATGAACTGTATAAACAACAGGATTACATCCTACTTTACCAGTATCAATAACTTCTCTAGTTCTAGAACCATTAGGACAACAATCATCGGGCATACCAAGATAGTCTTTATTAGTAGCACGCTCCGGACTTTCGTCCTCCGCTTGACCCCCCGTAGAGGATGGAGCAGATTCAGTATCACCACATCTATATTTACTAGTATCAGCTCTAGGTACTTCACAACCATTACTATCATATACTTTAAGACCGTCATCAATAAGACAACATTTACTTTTAGCTATCTTATTAATGACGGTTAGTTTCATTTTCTTATCAACTTTACGAAGAACTTTAAGTTCATTCATAGCATCAACACACCAAGCAGGAACTCTAGGAATCCAATCACTTCCATCAGGATTGAAATCATTATCAAGTTTACCAATTATATGTTCTATCGTAATCGTTTTATTATTTACCATAATATTAGTTTTTATATCTAGTTTTATTACTATTATTATGTGCTCCACGTTCATACTTTTGTTGATTAACATTTCTAATATATTTAAATGGAGCATTAGGTTCTCGTTCAAGATAAACAAGAAGTTTACTTCTTAATCCTAATTTAAGATTAAAAATATCATCAACAGTTTTACATTCAGAATTAAGTTGTTTAGCATCTTTACCTCTAAGTTCTCTATTAATATAATTAGCATACTTAAATTTAATAGCACTATAACTATGAGTTCCATTATTAATAAGTTGTATTTCATAAAACTCTTTATTAGTTTTATAAACTACATAAGGAATACCATCATACTTAAGTCCACGAATTTTATATATTTCTGCTTCTTCTTTATCATAAGGTTTAAGACCTGCATTAATAATTTCTTGTTTCTTAAGTCTAGTAGCGTTCCAATCAACATAAGTATCTCTAGGTTTATCTCTATATCTCCAAAAATTAATAACTAAATCACCAATTTCATATTTAAAATGATAAGCGTAGCCTTCAAGAACACATTTATGAACACCATAACTATAATACCTATGAATATACTTCTTATAATCAGAAAGACTTAATTCAGAACGTCTTGTAGCAAGTTTAAGAGCAATAATATAATCGTTTGCTTTTTTAGCTAAGTTACAATAACGCAAAAGTTGGAGAAGAACAATACGTCTTTCTCCAACTGTATAACTAAGTTGATTATTAATTAATTGCTCTAACTTATTAATTAATTCAACATTATCATTAAGAAATTGAAACCCATATTCATTAAGATTAATTTTTAAATCATCTTTAATAACTTGATTTTTACTTTTAATATAAGCACGACAATCAGCTTTCATCTTATTTATAAGTTCAAGTTCTTTATTATATTTTGCCATATCGTCATTAGAAGTTTCAATAAACTTTTTATAATAATGACTAATATCTATATCTTTAATCATAATTTATCTAGTTACAAAATTATCAATAGGAGTTTCATTTGTTTGACGAGGAACTTCAATAAGATTACGTTTAAATACAATCTCTTTAAGAGTTCCAATCATATCTTCAGGAATAAGAAATTCATCATCATCGTATTTAGCTTCATCATCAATAGGGTCATAATTTACATCTTTAGCTTTTTCAACAGTTTCGGTAGGAACAAGATAAGGAATTTCAAAAGGAGATTCAATAATAATAGAACCTATATTTTGAAACCAATCTTTATTATTACTAAAGAAATAAATATAACCATTAATATAATCATAAACAGGAAGATTACACATACCTGCAAGATAATGATAAAACTTAGCACTAGCTTCTTTTGCAAATGGTATTTCTATCCCAGTATGTCCGGTAGTTCTAATTGATTGGAAAGGTAAGTTATTAATAAGTCTAACTGGCTTTGGAACTTCTTGTTTAGTACGTTTAATTGCAGGAAGCCCAAGAGTTTGACTATTATATAAGTCACCATCAGGAACATTAATAATAGAAACACGAATACGTTGTTGCAAACCTTTATCAACGTATTTATGATTTTCATAACTTTTACGAATTAGTTCATTACGACCATGAAGAATAGCATATCGAAGATTACGTCTAAGAGGAATACTATTAGGATTGCCAACAGCATGAGCAAATTCACTAACTAATTGATTAAGGCTAGCCATATTAAGATTGACTTGAATTTTCTAATGCAGTTACTCTTTTATCAATATGATTTACTTTAGGCTTAAGATTATTATTAACATCAGTATATAAATAATTATGGCTTGTTTTTGTTTCACTAGCTAATTTTTCTATTTCATTAATATCTCCAGTTAATTCATTATATTTTTGTTGAAGTTGACCAATTTCTTGTTCAAGTTCAGTATTATTAGTATAATCTATAATAGAATTAAATAATTTAATTAGAAGTTCTCTATCTTTATTAGATATATCACTATTTAAACAGCATATAGTTCTAATAACATCATCTTTAAGTTTATCTTTAGTCATAATATATTATGTTTTAAGTTTATTATATTTAATGCTATAATAAACTGTTGTAGGAGTAGTATCGAGAAATGCAAAAACAGAAAACAAATTAATTAACCAACTACTCCTAACAACAGTTCCACGTGGACTTATTTAATCAAGTTTAACCGTAGTAAAGAAGCGATAAGAGCATTAGAAGTGGACCGAACCCAATCAGAATCAAAGCGACCAGAGCCAGCATTAGAACCGTAAGAAGCCCACCGCCAAGCGTAAGCACGCGAACAGCTTTATCTGTATCTTGTCCATCATTACCTCTTATCTTATTATAGTCAGCTTTTTTATTAGTTCCAACTTTATTAGGAACAAAATAAGGACCAAATCTAAAATCAAATTCAGTAATAAAACTATTAGTATTAGCTTGGTCACCTATAAAATAACATTTATCTTGAATATTATCTATTGTAACATCAGAATGATTAACATCTTTTTTAAGAAGATAAACACTATTATAATTTGCATTACGATTTATAATAGCTACATCTCTACTAAATTAAAATTTATGTTAATCTTGTTCTAGATCATCAACTCGATCGTTAAGAGAATTAATATTACTAGTATTTCGATTAACTTGAGTTACAAGTCTTTGAAGAGCAGTAATTATAGCATCGTTTTTAGTATCATTACTAGATTTCATATCATTAACGGCAGCAATTAAAGCATTAAACTTACCTTGTAATGCACTACTCATATTCTTTATATTTGTATCAATAGTAGTAAGTTTATCACTAATAGTAGCTAAATCAGAATGAATTAAATCAAATTTTTTAGTAAGAAGAGTTTGAGTTTCATCTGATTCACTTTTATGTTGATTTTCAAATTCATCAAATTCAGCTTTAACCATTTCATGTAATTCAGTAATCTTTTGACTAATCTCATCAAGATTAACTATAACATTATTCTCTCCAAGCTCATCACGTTCTTTATTACCAGAAATACTAAGTTTAAGATTATTAATAAGTTTATTAATAGCATCTAACTTATAATTAACTCTTTTATCATCTTCCATATCTTTAGAATTTAGTTTGTTACAAATATAAATTATATTATTAATAACAAGTAGTTTAACAATATTATTAACATTTTTTAATTAAGCAGTTTTAGAACTATTAATACCTAGATATTTAGTCCAAGTATAATGTTTACGTTCACTAATATAATTAAGATTATCATCATTAATATGAGCTTCTTCTTCAAAACTTACATCTTTATAAGCATCATGTTGTTTAATATGAAATAGTCTTATAATAAGATATTCAACACCATACCATATATAGAAAAAGATATATAACATCTCTTTCATTTGTTCTGTATGAATAGCTTCATGATTAAGTTCTTTATTACTTAATTCTCCTTTAGTAAATATAACACCAAAAAGATTAATAGCTTTATAACCATTAAAAGGAAAATGTTTAGTCTTAATAACTCTCATAACTTTACTATTTTAAAATTTAATATTGTAAATATTTATGTACGTTCATAGAGCCACTTTTTAGGCTCATAACAAGACTTTCATTAAATCATGTACAGTTAATCAGCTAGGTTTAAAACTAGCCAAATTCGGCAAGCTATACTCCCCGTAGAGGATGGAGCAGGCTTGAATCAGTCAATCAAATCTAGCTAATCAATCTTATACAATCTTAACCAATAGTATTATCAATATCTTTATAGCCAACTCCAAGTTTCTTTAGAATAGGACTAACAACCCAACTCCAAAACACAGGAGTAAGAACAGCACTATTAACAAGCATAATAGTATTATCATATCCAGATGCAATATAAATCATAGCCATAGTAAAAATACTTATTACTAATATACATCGTTTTTGCCAAGTAGGAACTTTATTATCACCATTAAAGTAATCAATAACTTTAATAATAATATAAGTTAGAACATTAACAATAAACATAAATCCAAAATCAAAATTACTAAGGATTCCATCTACAATTACATCAATAAATTTGTCCATACTAAAATTTAGATAAATAAAAAAGGGAACTATCCGAATAAATTAAGGTTTAAGTTAAAAAAA
>ENA-OONN01000002-OONN01000002.1-viral-metagenome-genome-assembly--contig:-NODE-2-length-50184-cov-8.760933_pt1 | contig 50184 bp, 42 predicted proteins | sample MGYA00245314_ERZ501090 | MGnify/ENA primary metagenome ERZ501090 (study PRJEB25959, sample SAMN05341350) | viral metagenome | host: human-associated | place: USA: California | collected 2014-04-23 | study...
TTTTTTTGTGACTTCACGAAATGATATAAGCCTGCAAGGTATTTTTCTTTGTAGCTTTCTTTTTTATTCAATTTTTATTCTTGCCCTAAAATCGAAAATTTCTTCACGTGCGCACGCACGGTAGATGTAGTAGTAGATATATATATTTATTTTATGGTATATCTTCCGAAGAAATGGGGTATAATTGTACATTTATTGCTATTTCTTCCGAAGAAATACCCTTTTCTTCCGAAGAAATGTACATTTATGGCTGTTTCCTCCGAAGAAATACCCCTTTTCTGTACATTTATGGTTATTTCTTCTGAAGAAATAAATGTAATATCTTCTGAAATTATGTCAAAAAATAGCTCATTTCAGCCATTTCAGAAGATTTTTGAGGTGCTTTTGAGCTGATTTTCGCATAAAAAATTCAATCTGTACAAGAATGTACATTTATGCGTGTTTTTTCCGAAGAAATACCCCTTTCCTGTACAATTAAGGCAATATCTTCCGAAGAAATCCGAAGAAATGGGGTATAATTGTACATTTATTGCTATTTCTTCCGAAGAAATACCCTTTTCTTCCGAAGAAATTTTACGGTCCGGACATGAAAAAAGCGACATTCTCTCGAACATCGCTTCAAAGCAAATCAGTAAAATCATCCCCTTTTCGGGTTGGGGTTCCCTTGGCATGAAGACAATCTAAAGTAGAGGGTAATAGATTATTCTTCCTCGTCTTCTTCTCCGGCAAGTTTGACAAGCTTGTCCTCAATGGTGAGTTTGACCTCGCCATCGTCTATGCTGATATTCTTAGGCATGATGATTTTAATGAACTCTGTCGACACTTTCACCCTGTCTTTGGGGTCAAGTTCCATGAAGTCCTGCATTATTAGTGGCGTCACATCTCCTTCGGGTATAGTGTTGTGCGCTTCAAGCCATTTCTCAATCATCCCTTTTGCCAGTGCCGTTATTTTGTTGGGCGTACCTTTTTGCCGCCCTCCGGTCTTTTTTCCTATTGCCATAATGATTTGTATGTAAAAAGATAAAATGATGATGCGAAGATAACGGCTTACTTTCGCACGCAAGGTATAACTTTTAATAATCAAATAAAGTCTTATGGGTTTAATAGGAAGTGCCATAGGTGCTGCAGGCAGCATTTTCGGTGGGATCAAGGCATCCAAGGCCATGAAGAAAGCAAAACGTAATGTTGAGGCTCAACGGCAAAAGAATCAGGACTGGTACGACAGGCGGTACAACGAGGATGCCACTCAGCGGGCTGATGCACAACGCATCCTTACGCAAACTGAAGAGAGTATAAAACAACGTAACAAAGCCGCTGCCGGTAGTGCAGCCGTCATGGGCGGTACTGATGAAAGTGTGGCAGCGGCCAAAGAAGCGAACAACAAGGCTCTTGCCGATGCAACATCACAGATTGCCGCTGATGCAGAAGCACGTAAGGACAATATCGAAGCCACTTATATGCAAAACGACAATGCTTTAGTGGAACAGCTTAACGCCATTGAGCAAGGCAAGGCCAATGCCATATCGGGAGCTGTACAAGGAGTAACTAACGCGGTAAGTCAAATGCCTTTCTAAACTATTTCAATATGGCAACAATGGATGATATTTTAGGAAACGGAGGTGGTACGCCTCCGCCCAAAGGCTCTAAGGAATGGCACGAACAGCAGCAAGACGCTCCTTCCGTATCATCCCCGGCAAAGGGTACACAGAAATGGACGGAACAACAAGCAGCTGCGGCTCCTGCCGTTACCGGCTCCCAATCTGAAACGGTCGCTGCACCTCCGGCCAAACAAGCCGATGTGAACGGTGGCAGTCTCTCATACGCTGAATTGTACAAAAAACTCAATCCCTATAAACCGCCAACGGACGAGGAACTTGCTAAAGAAAAGAAGAAGCAGAAACGTGAACAGATATTCGCAGCCATTGGTGATGGTATATCGGCACTCTCGAACTTGTTCTTCACCACGCAGTACGCTCCAAATATGTATACCGGTAAGAATACCATGTCAGAACGTACCAAAGTGAGATATGACAAGCTGATGAAAGAACGTGAAGGCAAGGAGAAAGAATATTATGAGGGGCTGATGAGGGCAAGAATCGCTGATGAAGAAAGGGATGACCGTGAACGTAAGTGGCAAAGGCAGCTTGGTCTTGACGATTATAACCGCATACGGAACGATGCCAAAGAGGAACGCGACAGGCAGATGTTTGAATTGAATCTCCAACTGCAAGGCAATAAAATATCCGCATCCGAAGCTGAAGCCAAACGCAAAGGAATTGAAGCAAAATATGCAGAAGAACTTGAAAAGGCAAGGCTTGAAACCGAAAAGGCTAAAGCTGGTGCTTCAAAGGCTTCCGCTTCCGCATCCAATGCCAGAGCAGAATATTACAACCGAGGTGGTGGCAGTGGAAAGGCCGGAGAATATCCGTGGTATGACAGCGATGGTAACAAGCATTTTGCACACTCGTATGAAGCCATGCGTCAGAACGCCATAGACAATGGAACATGGAACGAAGAAACTCAGGCTTCGACCACCGAGGTCAAAAGTGGAAGAGGGAAAACCGTCAAGACATCTGAAACGACAAAGCCCGGTAAAGGACATTCTTCTAAGCCACAGAAAAAAAGTCCAACGGCCGATAATAAAAAGAAAAGTCCAACATCATAAATAAAATACTATGCCTGAAGAAAAGGATAAGATAAAAAAACTGTATGATACGTTTGTTTCTGATGGTTACGACATGGAGAGCGAAGAAGATTTTCGCAAGAACCTGTTAGATTCAACCAAACGTAAAGCGGCTTACGACGCTCTTGTAAAAGATGGTTATGATATGGAGCCGTTTGAAGAATTTGAAAGCAATATAGGGTTTGGAAAGGAACGAACCTCATCGCAACAATCGGGAAACAGTGCTTCCGGAACGGTTGAAGAACCCATTTCACCTGCTAATGAACAGACATGGCAACCTACAGAAAAGGAGAAAGTAGCGATGTTGACCGAAACCGACCGTATTATGAACGATGTGAAATCCCATACACAAACATTCAACGAACGCATAGACAATATGCAGGAATATGGGATAAATCCCGGCTTGCAGACCAAAGAGGGAAAGATGATATTCAATCCTGAAAGTGGGAAGTTGGAGAAAACGTTCCTCACTCCTGCCGGAAATCGTTATTACAGCAAGTCATTGGCTGACATGGAAAGCTTTCAGTACCGCCAAGCTGCCGATATGTCCATAGGCGGACAGTTGCGCAAGGCAAACCTCCGGTTGCAGGAGTTGAAAGCCAAGCAAGAGGAAAGAGCATCAGAAGTACACAAGGAATGGGCAGAAGAGACAGAAAACAACAAAGCCCCTCTCGCTGCCATACTGGGAGCTGCCACTTATACGCCCCGCCAACAATCTGACAAGGAAAACCGTGCGTTATCCGTAGCCATTCGTGAAACAGAGGAACTGATTAAGAACCTTGAAGAACAGAAAGACCGTGAAAACGGTGTAGATGTAGGTTTTTGGCGTGGTTTCGGTCGCACTATGGGTGATGTGCGCACGTGGGATTTCGGTATGGGTGATATGCGTGACGCATTTACGATGATGAATGCCGATGAACTGAAAAAAGAAAATGCCACAGAGGGTGAACGTGAAGCGCATGATGCAATGATGGGCGCAATCCATGAGAAGCAACAAGCAGAGGAAAGATACAGCGGAAATGCAGATTTTTGGAACAGAGCAGGTGTAATGACAGGCTATATGCCGTCCTTCATGCTGGATTTCGTATTGACAGGTGGAGGATTTAACGGATTGTCCTCTTTCTCCAAAGGAAGTACCAGACTTGCAACAAAGGTTATAAGCAAAGAAACGGCTGAAAAAATGGCTCAGCAGGGTTTCAAGTCCTATATCAAAGAAAATGGAGCCAAAGGTTTGGGACGGTATGCAACCGACTGGACCATCAAAGCACTCGGTACAACTGCAGATGATTTGCTTGTACGCGCTCCACTTATGGCCAATACAGTACAGGCAGGGAAAACTACTGCTGACATTATTGACCGTAAACTGGGTGATGTGGTTGTTGATGAGAACGGCAACTATGATTTTTCCAACGACAAGACTTGGGGGGATGCCATTTGGCAAAGTGAAGCCAATGCCATCATTGAGAATTATTCGGAAATGTTCGGTGCACATCTTGATCCGGTCTTTACTCTTGGGAATATGAGCAAACTCGCCAAAGTTGTAGGTGCAAAACGTATCGGTACAGTGCTTTCAAAGGCTGACGCAAGTGCGTTGAACGGTATCATGGGACAAACTCATCAGATGTTCAACAAAATGGGTATGAGTGATTATGTCGGTGAGGTTTCGGAAGAATACTATGGACAACTGTGGCGCACCATGCTCAATCTTGATGATGCCTATCAACAGAATCCGGACGGTACACGTACCAATTTGTTTGCCAGTGGCCAATTTCATGGTGACATTTGGGGAGGCATGGCACTCTCTATGGGATTGATGGGCGCAGGAAAACATACTTTGTCTGCTGCAAATTATACTTCCATGAAGCATGGTGTAAATAAAGCGGACGCAAAAGTGAATGAATTACTCGGCAAAGAGGTATGGGAGCCATTAAAGGAGACGCTTGACCTTACTACCAATGAGAATATCGGTGAAGTTGCGGAACTTATTGCCGGTGATAAAGATTTTACCATCAATGAGAAAGCTGCCGTTCTGGATTATATGGAACGCTCGTTGAATTTGCGAGGATTTAACCTTGCTTCTATGGCTCAATCACGTGGCGGCAACCGAAACGAAAGTGTACAACAAGCAAATGACAGTTATCTCGACGGGTATAATATCATTTCTTCGCAGGAGATGAACGATGCAAAGAACATGTATGAGTATCAGCGTGCAAGGGTTGCAGACCTCGTGGATGAGAGCATGTTTGCAATGATTGAAGAAAATCCGATTGCCGCATTAGAGTTTGTGAATGGCAACGAACAATGGAATGATGAAGATAAGGTTTCCGTAATCGATTATATTAATGCCAAGCAGGTGTATAACGGCATGATACAACGTGTACGTGATGATATAGACGGTCGTATCGAGCAGAGCAACTCAATGATAGATGCACGTGTGAACCGTAATACCGGCATGATACAGGGGGCAACGATGAAGCAGGATGAGCGGAAGGTGTATGTAATCAGTGGCAAGCTTGTACCATATGACGATGGTAGCGGTGTGAGCGTAACTGATTCGGACAACAGCATCATCATTCGCGATTCGGAAACCGGCGCACTTGAACAAGTATCACCTGATGCAGTATTGTCTCTTGATGAATCGCAAGACCCTAACGAGCAAAAAGAATTGGCAGAACAAGCCATTGTGGAGCAGTTCGCACGTGAAGCGGCTGATAAGATAGACGGTAAGGTTACATTCAATCCGGGTGATGCCTATACTATTACCGGACAGGATGGTTCACAGATGCAAGTACAGATTATAGCCAACGAGGACGGTATTGTGGATAATGGGGACGGCACAGTTAACGTTTCGGACGGCGTGAACATCTTCCCGTTGGCAAAAGAAACCATACAGCAACAGGCTGATGCGGCAAATTTGGCACGTGTGGCGCAGTTCGAGCAGCAGAGAACCATTGAGAATGCCGAACGGAAACAGGAGATGCAAGAGGCTGAAAGACCACAATACGCCCTCAATGACATTGTTTCGCTTACCGATGAGAACGGCGTTACCGTCCGTGGCAATATCACAGCAGATGCTGATGCGGACGGCAAGTATGAGGTATTTACCGAAGCCCCTATCAACGGCAAGCGTGTGAACCTGTTTACCCGTGATGAACTTGACAATATGTTGTTGGAGCATAACGGAGTAGCGTTTGAACGCCCTGTCGAGAATGAGAGCAACAATGGTGCGGAAAATATTCCCGAAAATGATAACAATGCCCCTCAAAATATTCCTGCCATGCAGAGAATACCAAAGGATGAGCAGGGAAATCCACTATATGAGCAGGCCGACAGCGACACAGCTTGGGATGCCATTGTGGAGCAGACTGAGGGTGATGAGGATATGGCACAGACCGTAGTCGATGGAATGGTTGCCGACAAGGAAGAAGCCTTGAAGAAGTTGGAGAAAGCCAAATCGAAAGGTGGCAACTCCATTGCCGAAAAGATTGCTTCCGAGAAAGAACGCAAAGCGGCGATTGATGCAGCCAAACAGGAATTGCTCGTTTGGCAGAAGATAGCCGGTACCGCCAAACGCAGAAAAATGGAAGCGGATGATGAACGCAGACGTATTGCCGATGAAGCAGCCGCATTGCGAAAGGCAGAAGAAGAAAAGTTACGTGCCGAACGTGAGGAAGCGGAACGCATCGAGCGTGAAGCCCTGAACGGAGTGCCGGACATGGTGGACGACAAGCCGCAGGATGCACGGGCAAGAGGTTACAGACGCATGAACGGTCATAAGATAGACAGACAAGAGCCTGTACAGGCATTGCAGGGAAAGGAGGTATCCGTAAAATTCAGTGATGATGCCATTGTAGGTGGTCGTGTAGCCGTGATTGATGTAAACTTGTTGCAACCGAGCCATATTCAAGGCGTGCGCAACCCTCTGCACTTTATTGACGAAGCGCAGCCAAAAGAACGGAATGACGAGGCAAGTGTATTGTCTGCACGAAAGATTGCCGGAAACATACGCCCCGAAGAAATCACATCTTCTGTTACCGCCTATACAGGCGCACCTACCGTGAACGCACGGGGCGAAGCCATACAGGGCAATAACCGAAGTGACGCACTTCGTATCATGTGGGAGAACCATCCGGAACAGGCGGCTCTTTACAAGCAGTATCTGAAAGACCATGCGGAAGAATTTGGATTACAAGCAGAAGACATTGAGGCTATGGAGCATCCTGTCCTTGTGAACATGGTTGATGTGGACGATGCAGAGGCTATCCGTCTTGGCCAGTATGTGGCACAGGACACAGAAAGTGGAGGTGTTGAACGCATCAAACCTAAAAACGCCTTGCAGCGCATGGGAGCCGAAATGCGTTCGTTTGCCAACTTGCTGCTTAGGACTTCGGATGATGAAATGTCATTTGCCGGACTTGTGGATTCCAATGGTGCTAATGTTTTGAAATGGATGAGCCAAAGAGGTTTCATTACTCCCACACAATACAAGAGTGCGTTTGACAGCAAGGGTAACTTGACTCCCGAATCCAAGAATGATTTGCGTGGTATCATGTATCAAAGCATATTCAAGGACGGTAGTACACGGTTGGAGGAAATGTTCAACGTATTACCGGTAAAAGCACAAAAAGCTATTCTTGCCACTGCTTTTCGTGATTATGATAGTCCGAACAGTGAACGAATGGTAGATGAGATACAGAATTCCGTTCGTGCTTACTATGCTTTGTCCCAAGATAAAATGTTTGCAGAGGCAAAGAACTTCAAGGAAGCACGTACTGCCGTAGAAAGTTGGAAACGCCAGTATCAAATGGATGATGTCACTGGGGAAAGTTATCTCCCTGCTGATAATTTCAGTAACTTTGTCCTGCATTTGGCCGCAATGTATAAAGGTGAAAGCCAAAGCTTCATTCAAAATACATTCGGCAAGATTTATGACCTTATACAAGGTACACAGGAAGAAACTCTGTTCGAACAACCGGACAATACCCCTCGGACGCTCGTACAGGCTATTAAAGAAACATTTAATTTAGATTACAATGGACAACAACGAAGCAATGTATTGGTTGGCGATACTGCAACAAGCCAACGAGGGCAGCAAGGAAGCAATGGAACTCTTGCGCCAAGAGAACGAGTTGAGAACAGAAATGGGACAACTGATGATACAGGAAGAACTGAAAGCATTGGTGGACAAAGCGAAATAGAATCTTCTTTATCACAAGAAGAAATGCTGTTTTCTGATGATACTGACAATCAACTTAGTGCAAAAATAGCAAGACGTATTGAAGTTCAAGAAGATGATTGGATTGAAAGCGGAAAGTATGGCGATACTTATAAACAGACAATTATTGTTGATGGTACTCATAAAGTTATAAAAGTTGATGCACCTGATACGAAAGGTAATTATATAGGTAGCGCTTATGAGTATGACGGTCAAACATTCGGAGATTTATTGGATGTTCTTAATTATATTGATGCATCTTTGTCTTTAGCCAATGCTGTTGCAGTGGCAGAGAAAGAAACCGATACTACTCCTACGGAGAAACAGAAAGAAGCAGGCAATTATAAGAAAGGTCATGTGCAGGTTGGTACATTCAATATCACCATTGAGAACCCGAAAGGATCCGTTCGTAGTGGAATAGACACAGAGGGCAACAAGTGGGAAACGATCATGCAGAACACCTACGGCTATATTCGTGGCACGGAGGGCGTGGATGGAGACCACATAGACGTGTTCCTCTCTGACGATATTGACGGGTGGAACGGACGCAGGGTGTTCGTGGTGGACCAGTATAATGAGGATGGCAGCTTTGATGAGCATAAGGTAATGCTTGGTTTCAATGAGACTGACGATGCCGAGGCAGCTTACTTCGCGAATTATGACAGCGACTGGGCAAATAATCACAAGACAGTGGTAACTGCCGTAAACTTGGAGGATTTCAAGAAGTGGATAGATAGTAGCCACCGTAAGACTAAAGCGTTTGCTGAATACAAATCAGTCAAAAGTGTTGAGGAACAGAGTTCAAGTACACAAGTCGACAGACTTTCTGAAATCAAATCACGCATTGAAGAACTGCACAAGGAACAAGAAGCCGCACATGGTCAGAGTGATATATTTGAGGAAGCCCGCATTATTTCCGAAATAAACGACCTCTTTACTGAACAGCGGAAATTGGAACAAAACAATTCCAATGAAGAAACGACAACACCGACTGATGCTGCATACACCATTACTCAGGCACAATATACCACCAAAAGGGGTAAGGTGTTGGATATGCACCTTGTGAAGTTCAATAATAAATTAAGAGATACTGTTCGGAAGCACACCACAATGTTTGCCAAACAACTGAAAGGCTGGTGGAACAAGGAAAAGCAAGGCTTCATGATGCGGAGCAAGGAAGATGCTGAACGCTTGGCAGAATATGCAACCGATGCACAATCACAACCACCTTTGTCTTTGTCTGATTTGTCAGAAGTAAATGACGGCAATGTGCAGTTTTCAGAACCTCAACAACAGAAAGCCACGAAGCAGGAGGAAAAGCAGGAATATACTCCTATATGGCAATACTCTGTTTTTGTTGATAAAGAAACAGGGGAAACTACATTAAGTCGTGATGATGTGAGCGGTCCCATACCTATTGGTGATGCACGTTTTCGTCAGACAACCAACAGCCCAGAGGAAATGTTAGACATTCTTCGCAATCCTCAGAACGGTATGCAAGAAGTTTTGGATGCAGTTGGCATTTCGCTCGAAAATAAAATTAAGACCCGAGAACTTGATCGCAAGGCAAAGGATGAAATTCGTGACAAAAGGACAGATTTCGTTGTTGACAAGGAAATGGATAACAGATATTCTGTTCGTACTTTGATGAAGATGATTGATGCGGAAAAACAGGCTGTGATGGATTTAGGAGAGAAGCGTGGTGGAGACGTTTATCATGAAGGAAATATTATTTTCCTGACTAAAGATAGTGCAGATAAGTTTGCTAATGAAGTCCGAACTCTTATCAACGATATGCGGAGTGAGCAACAACAAGACAATTCGCAGAAAAAGACTGAAGCGAGTGGTAACCGTCTTGTTACTGATGAGCGTTATGCAGAACTTCGTGAGCGTATGCGTAAGAAGTTGCTCGGTCAAATGAATATAGGTATAGACCCTGAGATTCTTGCCATTGGAACAGAGATGGCTGTTTACCATTTGGAGAAAGGTTCACGTAAGTTTGCCGAGTATGCAACGGCCATGATTGCAGACTTGGGCGATGCCATACGCCCTTACCTTAAAGCATTTTACAATGGTGCGAGAGATTTGCCGGAGGTGGCAGAGAACGGACTGGATGCAGACATGACTCCATACGATGAGGTACAACAATTCGATGTGGCGAATTTCGATAAGAAAAGTATTGATGCGCTTGCTACCGCCGAAACCGTAACAAGAGAGACCGAGGTGGAGCAAGAGGCAGAGATTGCACAGGAACGCATCAAAAAAAGTCGCCCTGCACGTAAGAAGAATGAGAAAAAAGCAGTAAATTCACAGCAGTCAAATGAACTGGGCTTGTTTGACGATCTGATTGATAACAATAAAAACAACGAACATGGATTACAGAGAACTGATGCAGAACGCTCCGAAGGATTGTCAGCCAACGGTAATCGACACGGACAAGGATTATCAAGAGGCACTGAAACAGGTAGCGAAAGCGAACAACAAGCAGGTAGAGGAACTGACAACGAAGGAGAAAGAACAAGCGATGCAGTCAATAGGATTGTGCGACCTCGACTTTCAGATGCCATAACTGAGAAGAAGAATACCCATAACAACCATTCGGAACGTGGTAAAGACCACGCTCCGACATCAGTAGATGCCCGTATCGAAGCCAATATCAAGGCTATCGAACTGGCAAAACAGTTGCTTGAAAGCGGCGAACGGGCTACAGAAAAACAGATGCAGACTCTTCGCAAGTTCAGTGGCTGGGGTGGCTTGGGCAAGGCTTTCAACGAAGGTACATCGTATGCTCCTAATCCCATTGCAAAGAAGCTCCGTGAGTTGCTTGGTGAAAAGGCATATCAAGAGGCCGTAATGAGTGCAAATAGTGCCTATTACACTCCGGCATACGTTGTGGATACGCTTTGGGACATTGCCGAACAAATGGGCTTCAATGGTGGAAACATTCTTGAAGGTTCTGCCGGTATCGGCAATATCTTGGGACAGATGCCTACAAACATCAGTGAGCGTAGTGACATCCATGCCATAGAGATTGACGGAACTTCGGGAGGCATCCTCTCGCTCCTCTATCCTGATGCCAAAGTGGAAATACAGGGCTTCGAGCAGACACGCATACCGAATGGCAGCGTGGATTTGGCTATTACCAATGTTCCGTTCGTTACAGGACTCCGTGTGAACGATACCACCGGCGATAAAGACCTGTCGAAGAAATTCCACAACATACATGATTTCTGTATAGCAAAGAATGTGCGCAAACTGCGTGAGGGCGGTTTGGGTATCTTCATCACATCCAACGGCACGCTTGACAACAGCAAGAAGCTCCGTGATTGGATTGTGAACGAGGGAGGTGCAGATTTCGTGGGTGCTTTCCGTATGCACAACAAGACTTTCGGAGGCGCCGGGGTAACCTCCGACATCGTTGTTATCCGCAAGCGTGTGAACGGGCAGAAGTCAGTCCACGCCATTGATGTAAGCGATGTGAGCGGAGAGCGCATGGCAGAATATGACACCGGGGAAACACGCAAGGTCAAAGGCAAGGAAACGCCGGTCATCAAACAGCTTTCGATGGACTACAACCGCTATTTCATTGAACACCCTGAAAACATGGCAGGTGAAATGCATTTTGCATTTGAGAAAGGTGACACTTTCCGCCCGACAAGCAAAGGCTTATACCCTAAACAGGATAAGAAGCAGGAAGAAATGTTGGCTGAATTTGTCCGTTCGTTCCGTGCGGAGGAATTTGGTGAGCGTAACACAGAAGTTATCACTGATGTAATGCCAGGCAAGAAGATTGGCGAAGTGTTTGTTAAAGACGGAAAGCTGTACATCAACTCGACAGCAAGCGCACAACCCCTCGAAGTAAATGCTAATAAGGTAAAGGGGCATACGAAAGTGGAATGTTTCGAGGCGTACACCGCTATCAAGAAAGCCCTTGCAGAAGTCCTTTCCTATCAGACCGAGAATGAAAGCGATGAGGGGCTGAAACCCTTGCTTGACAAACTCAACAAGGCATACGATGATTTTGTCAGCACATACGGACACTTCAACAAGAACACCGCCATTGCGTTTCTCCGCAATGATGTGGACTATGCCAATGTATTCGCTCTTGAAAAGTTTGAGGAAACGGCAGATGAAAAAGGAAACCGGATACAGAAATTTGAAAAGACCGATGTATTCAGCAAACGTGTCGTTGAAAAAGATAAAGAACCCACCCCGGCCAATGTCAAGGACGGTATCATTGCAAGTATCTTCAAATTCGGTCGTGTGGACATACCATATATCGCCGAACAACTTGGCACAGGCATCGAAGATGTGAAGAAAGAAATCATCGAGAGCGGCTACGGTTTCGAGGACCCAGTAAGCCGACAGATGGAAGCATCGTATCAGTATTTGAGTGGAAATATCCGTGAAAAACTGCGTCAGGCAGAGGAAAACAACGAGAATGGGGAATTTGACCGCAACATCAAGGCATTGCAGGAAGTCATGCCAATGGAAATCCCCGCACATCTGATAGACTTTACCCTCGGCAGTTCTTGGATTGACCCGAAATTGTATGAAGATTTCGTAAAGGAACGAACGGAGGTAAATGTCCGGTTTACAGCAGTAGGCGGTACTTGGTTTATGAAAGAACCATACTTTACCAACTACGAAAAGAACCGTGCCATGGGCGTGACCAGTGAAATGCTCGGCAGAACCATTATGGGGCACACTCTCATAGAAGCTGCCATTCAGAACAGAAGCATTACAGTTTCCACCACCAAGAAACATTATGACGGCACAACAGAAACAATAACCGACAAGGAGGCTACACAAGCTTGTGCTGCAAGATTGATGAAATCCGTCAGGACTTCAAGGACTGGGCAAGGCAGAAGATGCAGAGCGACCCGGAAATGTCGGAACGTATGGAACGTATCTATAACGATATGTTCAACAACTTTGTGCCTATGAGCATACCGGACGAGTTTGTGCCGGAGTATTTTGGAGGTGCTTCACATAAATTCAAGATGCGTCCTCATCAAGCAGAGCCATCGTGAGAGGCACACAGCAACCGTTGTTGCTTGCCCATGAGGTAGGAACAGGAAAAACCTTTACCCTTATTTCCACAGCAATGGAAATGCGCCGTTTAGGTACTGCCCGCAAACCGATGATTGTTATACAGAATGCCACGGTAGGTCAATTTGTTGCAAGTGCAAAGGAACTGTACCCGAATGCCAAGATACTGACACTCGAAGAGGCAGACCGTAGCGCAGATGGTAGAAAGAACTTCTATGCCAAGATACGCTACAACGACTGGGACATGATTGTCGTTCCGCAATCAACCTTTGAATTTATTCCCGACAGCGAGGAAAGGGAAATGGCTTTCGTGCAGGACAAGATTGAGGAGAAGATGCTCATTCTTGAACAGATGAAAGAGGAAGACCCGGACGGAAAGAACATGATTACCCGGCAAGCCGAACGTGAAATCGAATTGTTGGAGGAACAGCTTGCCGGACTTGCAGACAATGCTTCAAAGAAACGCACCGCCAACGATGAGAAAAAACGTGCCGTAGCCTTGCAGAATGCAGAAGTCAAGGCAATGGAAATGCTTGACCGCCGTACTGACGATGTGGAGAACTTTGACGACATGGGCATTGATGCCCTGCTTGTGGATGAAGCCCACGAATACAAGCACCTTGGATTTGCCACTGCCATGCAGCGTGGAGTGAAAGGTGTGGACCCGTCATACAGCAAAAAATCACAAGGCGTATTCTTGAAAACACAGGCTGTTTTAGAAAAGAACAACGGACGAAACGTAATCTTTGCCACAGGTACGCCTATCAGCAATACCGCTGCAGAGATTTGGACGTTCATGCGCTATCTCATGCCTGCCGATACAATGAAAGAATACGGTATCTATTACTTTGATGACTTTGTACGCAACTTCGGTAACATTCAGCAAATGTTGGAATTCACCACAAGCGGAAAGTTCAAGGAGAACAATCGCTTTGCCGGATACGTGAACCTGCCCGAACTGGTGCGTATATGGTCTGGAGTGTCCGATACTGTCCTTACCAAAGAAGCCGGTGGCGTAAAGGACAAAATACCTGAAATGGAGGGAGGAAAGGCACAAGACCTCTATCTGCCACAGACACGTGCATTGCGTAGTATCATGAAGTTCGTAAAGAGCGAACTTGAACATTATGAGCAGATGAGCGGCAAAGAGAAGAAAGAGAACAGTCATATTCCGCTCACGATGTATGGTATTGCCAAAGCTGCTGCCGTGGATGCCCGATTGGTGCAGTCAGATGCAGAGGACGACCAAAACAGCAAGACCAATGAAGCCGTGCGCCAAACTTTGCGCTCACTGAAAGAAACAGCCGACTACAAAGGTACGGTTGCCATTTTTGCCGACAATTATCAAAATAAGCAGAGCGGATTCAATCTTTATGATGACATCAGAAATAAACTGATTGCAGAGGGTGTTCCTGCTGATGAGATTGTAGTAATGAGGTCGGGAATGACCGTCAAGAAGAAACTTGAAATCTTTGAAAAGGTAAATCGTGGTGAAGTTCGCGTGATTCTCGGTTCTACCTTTACGCTCGGTACGGGCGTGAACATTCAGGAACGACTGCACACGCTGATACATTTGGATGCACCCAACCGTCCTATGGACTATACCCAGCGCAACGGACGCATTTTGCGACAGGGAAATTTGCATAAGGACATGAACAAGCCTGTACGCATCTTGCGTTTCGGAGTTGAGGACAGTTTGGATGTTACCGCCTACCAACGATTGAAAACAAAGGGAGCGATTGCCGACAGTATCATGAACGGCAAGCAGATGATGAACAACAGCATGACCAACCGTGTGCTTGAAGAGGAAGAAGATGTGTTTGGCGATACCGTTGCGCAGCTCTCCGGCAGTGAGTATGCCATGCTGAAAAACAATGCGGAAAAGAACGTGCGTAAATATGCAAGCCGCAAAAAGCAATGGGAAACAGACCAAACCTATATCCATAATGCCAAGCCAAGACTGAAAGCCTTTATCAAGGATGCGGAAAAGCGCATTGAGGACAACGGCAGGTGCTTGGAGGCTGTACGCTCGTCATTCCCCGATGGACAATTCAAGGAGATTGTAACCGGGAAACATCGCTTTACTTCTGTTGATACAATGGATGATTTTTTCAAGGAACACAACAAGAGTGTCCTTGCCGAAATGAAGCAGATGAAAGACGGTGAGATTTCAGGAGAACAGAAACGGGAACTGATTATACAGATAGGCGATTTTTCATTTGTGGTCACAACAAAACTGACAAGGAAAACCATGAGTGACGGTGCAACACTTTTCAATGATGTTGAGCGTAGAATGACCTACTCTTGTCTTGAACTCGGCATTGAAGATGTGCCGGTACGCCAAAACCTGCTTCGCAATGCCGTTGAGGATATTACAGACAATGTGATTACAGGAAAGGATTTTGCAGAGAGATTGAGTGCCGGAGAGCGAAGCAAAAAACATAATGAAGCCGAATTGAAAGAACTCCTGTCAAGAGAGGGCAAGCCATTCGAGTATGAAGAAGAATTGGCACAGGCGAAAGCACAGTTAGAGGAATATGCCGAACTGATGAAGAAAGAGTTGGAGGAAAAGGAAGCCAAATACGCTGAAATGGATGCAAGCGTGGAAACGGCAAATAATATTTCCGCCTCGGAAGAAGATGATGAATTAAAACGCGAAGGTGGTGGTGCCTACACCGATGATGAAGTCAGTTATGAGAATGACCCAGTAGCAAAACTGCTCGGTCAGTCAAGAAGAACGGCAAAGCAACGGAGGGAATTTGCACAGCGCGAACGCCAAAGAATGGCAGAACGTGTGGAAATCCTTGCCGAGAAGCTGCATCTTGACAATGTGGAGATTGTTACTGATGCTTCCGTCTTGGATGGAAAGAAACAGCGTGCAAAAGGCTTCTATTCGAAGAGTACAGGGAAGATAACCATTGTCATTCCCAACCATACAAGTGCGTTTGATGTTGAGCAGACGCTGCTACATGAGGCTGTGGCGCACTATGGTTTGCGCCAGTTGTTCGGAGAACATTTTGACACATTCCTTGATAATGTATTCAACAATGCCGATGAGAACATACGCAAACGCATTGTAGATATGGCTGCAAAAAACGGTTGGAATTTCCGAAAGGCTACCGAAGAATATCTTGCTTCGCTTGCCGAACAAACAGAATTTGAAAACATCAATGCAAGCTGGTGGCGGCAGATAAAGGATTTCTTCCTGAATATGCTCCATAAGATAGGCTTCGATGATTTCAGAGGGGTTACTCTGACAGACAACGAACTGCGCTACATATTGTGGAGAAGCTATGAGAACCTTGCCGAGCCGGCAGATACAGGAGCATCTTGGGTGAAGCTGCTGATGTGGCAAAACAATACGAGTTGGGGGTTGGTAACTATTCGGATACCAACCGCAACCCGAATTTTGCAGCAGATAGCAATGATGAGCTCTATCGTGACGGCAGCCCCGAAATGCACGAAAGAGAGTTGGCACGAGACCGCTACGAAAGACGTGTTAAGACAGGAATGTTCCAATCACAGGAAGCATTGCAGGATAGTATGCTCGGACTTAAAGAAGCTATGCAGGCTATCCTTGGCCAAGGAACAAACATTGAGGATGTGGACGGATTTGAAAACGCATACTTGGGCGAAAATCGTCTGTCGAGCGTGAACAAAGCCGAAGCCGATGCATTTGCACACACCCTGTTCAAGCCCATGCTTGATGAAGTTGCCAAACTCGCCCGGACTGAGGCAGAGCGTGAGGAATTGACCGATTACATGATGGCGAAACACGGACTTGAACGCAATACATATATGCGTAATGAAGCAATCAATAATGGGGCAACCAATGCAGACCAAACCGACTATGCCGGACTTACAGCCCTTACAGGTATGGATAATGTTACCGATGCTGAAACGGAAGCACAGATAATGGTTAACGATTACGAACAGGCACATGACACTGCCGACCTTTGGAAAAAAGTCAATGCTGTGAGCAAAGCAATACTTTCAAAGTCATACGAATGTGGCATGATGAGCAAAGCGACCTTTGACAAGATTTCAGATATGTATGATTTTTATATTCCGTTACGTGGTTTTGATGAAAAGACCAGTACTGAAGCATACGCATATCTGACGCACAAGCAAAGTGCATTCAATGCTCCTATCAAGAAAGCGGAAGGACGAAGGTCGAAAGCGGATGACCCTTTTGCCAACCTGCAATCAATGGCAGAAGGTGCTATCATGCAGGGCAACCGGAACAAATTGGTAAAACAGCGTTTCCTTAATTTCGCACTTAACCATCCGAGCGACCTTGTCAGTGTGAGCGACATTTGGGTAGAATACGATACGGTTACCAACGAATGGAAGCCTGTGTTTCCTGACAACATAGACAGTACAGACACCCCCGAAGAAGTAGAACGGAAGATGCTGGACTTTGAAACAAAGATGAAATCGCTGGCACAGCAATACCCTGACCGATACAAGCATGGAAAAGATACCGTGAATATTCCTTACCGTATTGTGGAAAGCAGGGATATGAGGCAGCACCAAATTATTGTGAAGCGTGGCGGCAGGGACTATGTGATTACCATTAACGGCAATCCCCGTGCGGCACAGGCATTGAACGGACAGACAAATCCCGATAACGACATGTCGGGGGCAATCGGGGCTATTCTCCGTGCAGGAGAAAATATCAACCGACAGTTGAGTGCGTTCTATACTACACGAAACCCGGACTTCATCGTGTCGAACTTTATGCGAGATATGTTATACACCAATACCATGACCTGGATAAGGGAAAGCCCGAACTACGCACTGCGTTTTCATCGCAATTATATGTATGCCAACCCTGTAAGAATAAAGCAACTCTTGGCAAAACACCGCAAAGGGACACTTGACATGGGCAACAAGACGGAAGCGATGTTTCATCAGTTCATGATGAACGGAGGAGAAACAGGCTACGCCAATATCCGTGACATTGAACAGCATAAAAACGACATACGCAGGGAACTGAAAAAATCGAGCGGCAAGATTCCTGTAAAAAAAGCATGGGACTTGTTGGGCGAACGTTTCGATGAGTACAACCGAGCCGTTGAGAACTGCGCCCGTTTTGCCGCTTTCATGACATCACGTGAAATGGGCAGGAGCATTGACAGGTCCATTTATGATGCAAAGGAAATAAGCGTGAACTTCAACAAGAAAGGCAGCGGAGCAAAATTCTATGACAGTACAGGGCAGACAAAGGCAGGTAACGCCAGTGCATTGGTATCTGGGCTTGGGCGTAGCGGTTATGTATTTTGGAATGCCGCCATTCAAGGTACGACAAACTTTGGGCGACAGGTGAAACGCCATCCAGCCAAATCCTTTACAGGCATTGCGGCGATGTTCCTTCTTGGTGCCATTGTTGCCTACTTGGGTGGCGATGATGATGACGATGATGACAAGAACGCATACTACAATCTTCCCGAATATGTAAGGCGCAGCAATATTCTTTTCCGTGCAGGAAACAGTTGGGTATCCATTCCTCTTCCGGTAGAATACAGGGCAGTTTACGGCATGGGCGAACTGATGATTTCCATCCTTAATGGGAAGGAACATCTAACAGGTGGCGAAATAGCCGAATCCATAACAGGACAGGTTACACAAATATTGCCGATTGACCTCTTGGAGGGCGGAGGCGGACTGAACGCTTTTGTGCCGAGTGCCTATAAACCCCTGTGGGAAGCCTACGTTGCGGAAAAGAGCTGGACGGGTATGCCTTTGTACAAGGACACCCCTTGGAATAAGGATATGCCCGAATGGACAAAAGCATACAAGAGTGCCAACAAATACATTGTCGGGCTTGCAAATGTCATGAACGAAGCTACTGGCGGTGATTCTTACACAAAAGGTGCTATCGACTTCAATCCTGCCAAGATTGAATATATGCTGAACGGTTATTTCGGTGGCGTGTTCGGAACAATCGACAAGTTGAGCAAGACAGTAGAAACCGTTACAGGCAACCGTGAGTATGACCCTCGTAGCTTCTTGTTGGCAAACAGACTGGTCAAAGCCGGGGACGAACGCACCGAGTACAGGGCTGTGAACAATGAGTATTTCCGATTGAAAGAGGAGCATGACCGATTGAAATCCCGATTAAAGCACTATGAGGAAGATACCGACAACGACATATTTGACTATGCGGAAAAGATTGATTTCCTTTACAATTCACCCGAATACGAGCGGTATGAAATTTTTGAGGATTATCGTAGGGATATTGACGACCTCTATAATGAACTGAATGACACAGTTGATGATGAGGAACGTAAGAATATTGAGGCTGAATTGAATGAACTCAAAAAGGAAATGATAGAAGAAATGAACAAAACCCGTAAATAGTTAAACATAGGATGATTGCCCGGAGCAGTATATTTGTTCCGCGCAATCATTAAAATGATAAAAATATGCATATAAATAAAAGCGAAAGAAAATTGCTGCCAATGAGCCGTATAGCTCCGGGAAGAAATGATGCCGCCGAGATAGATACTGTTGTTTCTGCAAAACGTTATGGTGACCGCAGGGCATTTGACATTCTTATGGAAGCACAATACTATTGGAGCCAGATGGACGACTTTCGGAAAGACCGGGAGCGAAACAAACGCTATACCTATGGTTTCCAATGGGACGATATGATTTGTGTGGACGGAAAATCCATGAGCGAGGAAGAATACATTAAAAGTCAAGGCAACGTGCCTTTGAAAAACAACCTTATCCGTAGGCTTGTGCGAAGCGTGCTTGGCGTGTATCGAAGCCAAAGTAAAGAACCGACCTGTACCGCACGTGATCGGGATGAACAGAAACTTGGTGAAACGATGAGTACGATACTTCAATGCAACATGCAGCTTAACCGAATGAACGATGTATATGCCCGAACTATGGAAGAGTTCCTGATAAGCGGTTTTATCGTTCACCGTAAATCGTACGGTTGGCGTAATGGAAAAGAGGATTGTTGGACGGACTATGTGCAACCCAATAATTTCTTTATCGACAACAACATGAGAGATTTCAGAGGTTGGGATGTTTCCGTGCTTGGAGAAGTTCACGACATTTCTTTCGGACAGTTGTGTGAACAGTTCGCATCAAGTCCGCAGGAATACAGACAATTGCGTGACATTTACAAGTGGGCGGCAAGGAAAGATTACATAGCCACATACGCGGAGCGTTTCGGGTATAGCCGCTTGGAAAACTACGATTTTCTATTCACAAGCGAACCAGGACGATGCCGTGTGATAGAGATATGGCGCAAGGAGCAAAAACCGAGATACCGTTGCCATGACTACCAAAACGGCGATATTTTCAAAATAGACGAAGAAGATTACGCACAAGTGGTGCTTACTGAAAATGAAGAACGTATGCGTATGGCCAAGGAAGCCGGTATGCCGGAAGATGAGGTTCCGTTGATAAAAGCTACTTGGTTTGTGGACGATTATTGGTATTTCTATTACCTTTCTCCTTTTGGCGACATATTGAGGGAGGGGGAAACGCCTTACGAGCATGGAAGCCATCCATATGTTTTCAAGGCATATCCGTTCATTGATGGTGAAATCCATTCATTCGTTGCTGATGTAATCGACCAACAGCGATATACCAACCGATTGATAACCCTCTATGACTGGATAATGCGGGCGAGTGCCAAAGGCGTGCTGATGATGCCCGAAGATTGCTTGCCTGATGGTGTGAGCATTGACGATATTGCAGAGAGCTGGACAGAATTTAACGGTGTCATCGTATACAAGCCGAGCAAAAGCGGAAAAGTGCCGGAACAGGTGGCCAATAATTCCACAAATATAGGCATTGCGGAACTGCTTAATATGCAACTCAAATTTTTTGAAGATATATCGGGAGTTACGGGCGCATTACAAGGAAAGCCGGGTATTCCGGTGAAAGTGCATCGCACTATAACCAACAGACAGAAAACGCCACGAAGTCATTGCTCGACCTGCTTGAATGCTTCAGTTGTTTTGTAGTGGACGGAGCATATAAGGATGTGAAGAATATGCAGCAGTTTTATGATAGCAAACGTGTTTTCAATATTGCAGGTAAGAGTGGTGCACAAATCGAATATGACCCGAAGAAAATACGTGATGTAGAATTTGATTTAAGCATTACCGAAAGCACTTCAACACCGGCATACAGGCATCTTGCTAACGATATGCTTATGCAGTTGTACCAGTCTCAGGCAATCAGTGTAGAGCAGCTGCTTGAGCATGGAGATTTCCCGTTTGCAGATGAATTGTTGCAAAGTATCAAATCACAGAAGGAACAGTTGGAGCAGGGCAAAGTGCCCGACGGTCTTTCTCCCGAACTGATGGCGCAAGCGCAGCAAGGAGCGAATATGCAGGCCGTGAACAAACTGAACAATGCAATGAGGTAATAATTTTAATTTAACGACATCATGGAACAGAAAACTATTTGTATAGACTTTGACGGTGTCATACATGACTACAGCAAAGGTTGGCAGGGTGAAGATGTATTCGGGCAGATAATACCGAACGCAGATACAGGTACAGCCACCCTAAAGAAAAACGGGTGGACTATCATCATATTTACGACACGCAAGAAAACTGAAAAATTAGAAAAGTGGTTGGAAGAAAACAATATTTCATACGACCATATAAACGAGAACCCGAATCAACCTGAACATGCAAGCGGAAAAATCATAGCCGATGTGTACCTTGATGACCGGGGTATCTGTTTCAGAGGACGGTGGGATTCATGGCTTATGAGAGATATTATAGAGTTTGAGCCTTGGCAGGAACAACAAAAGAGAGAAATAGAGCAACTTGCGACATATGGCCAAACCGAAGATGATATTTGGTCAAGAGGCAACGAGAAAAGAATCAAACAAGCCCATGTTTAGCGGATAAAGTATGAGGGTGTATCAACTGAAGATATTTGGCACACCCTCATGTCTAATTATTATTATTCTTTGGACAGTTGGAATTTCTCTATCCAGACATCTTCCTCTCCATTGTCGAAATCAACAACACAGGCTTCATTCGGAATATCCAATTCCTTGACCGTACCAATGACACCATTATCGTTGCATATTACCCGGTCCCCAACTTTGAACTTATTGATATTGTCAAGTGCGAGCGGGTCGTTGGTCAGTGTGGCTATACCGTCAATGTTTCCGTACTTTCCCATTCTCTTTGGTATTTGAAAATGAATCAAGCCATGAGAAATACTGTTTTCGTTTCAATGCAATAACAGCAGAAGGAAGCATAGCTGAACCGTTTCCATAAGTCGTGCAGTAGAAGCATTCGCGTTCAAGGTCGCCCACAAACGTATTATGATTGATGTAGCCTTTCTGTTTCAACTTACGGAAATTCTTTCTATCCATAATGATAAGTTGACCTTTTTTCCCACCGGCAGGCATAACGTAGTAACGTTCTCCAGTTTCTTTGTGTTTTTCGTCTGCCTGTCTGACTGCTTCACGTAAACGAAGCGAAGCTCTGATTTTTCTGAAAATGTTCATTGTTCCTTGTTTTTATAGTTAAACTTATATTGTAGCTGCTGAAACAGCTTTTTTCTTTTTGATAACAAATCGTCCGATACGAAGCACAATCTTTGGAATTTCCATTTCAAAGAAACATATATGCAAGCCTATGGCTCTTGTCATTAGCAAGTCATCATGTTTACCGGTAATCGCTCCGAAAGCTCCGTTCGGTTTTTTCTCGTAACACAAATATTCGTCCAGGCAACGTTCGTCACGTTCTGTGTATAAATTCTCACGAATAACCTTGACTAAGGTTGATATAATCATTGGTTTGGTTGAGACATTGGTATGGAAGCCGTATTTGGTAGGCAATCCCTCGCGTACGGCTTCTTCGGACTGACCACGTGCATAGAGATTAGGGTAAATCTCTTTGATTTGATTAAGGATGAACTGTGACTGGTCGCCATCTACCTGCCGCTCCTTGTCATGCGTTTCCAAGGTGTTGCTTTCTATCACCAAGAGTGAATTGTCATAAAAAGCCGCTATTTGTGCCGCTTTCCACGCAAGCTGGTCGATGTCGCAATGTCCGTACCATTGTGCCACTACGACAGGCTTGCCACCATCAATCATAAACAGACGGTCAAGCACAAGAACAACAGAGAAGTCTGCTTTATTGGAGCGTCCACCCACATCGACAATCGTGAGGTAACGATTTGTAACAACTTCCTTTTCATCTGTTTCCGGCAACTCCCAAATATGCAACAATCCCTGTTTGTCTTTCACAAAACGCAAGTTCTGCAAAGCGTTCTTGCCCTCATCCGCATCGGCACAGACTTCACCGACATATTTAGGTTTCTTGCAGGTCTTACGCATTGCATCGACCTTGTATTTGTCGAACACACGTGCTCCCGAATGTACGAAGGCTTCCACATCATCAGACGGAAATTCGGCAGCCATCTGCCCATGGTCATTGTACTTCCTGCGTTCGGCTATGTACCAATGGATAGCTTCGAGCGTAGCACCTTTTTCCCACAGCGACCAAAGATACTTACCGCATTCCTCACGTTCGGAATCTGTATTTTCATTGTCCCGATTCTGATAAAGCCATTCTGCAAAATCCCATTTTTCTTTGTCCGAATCAAAAGCGAGTGTATATTGCTCGATGTCGAACCATGAAACGAACATTGCCTCGAACTGGGATTTCCCTTCTTTTGCGGCAGTATATTCGCGATGAAAGAAGTTCCCGGTGCCATTTGCTGTGCTTTCATAAACAATCATGGTGTAGGGCTTGAGGAGAATACCCGAACAGGCGGAGCGCACAATGTCTTCCGGTTTCTTTCCCTCCGTAGCCTTCCATATTCCCACTTCGGAGAGATGTACAAGATTGTAATCACCGCCACGACACGAATCCGGGCGTTCAGCGTACCAATCTTGATTTTGCAGTTACGCTGCGGAATACGCGATATACTTCCCGATTTTCCCACTCCTACAATCTTCGGCTCGTTCTCATTGTAGGCTTCATCAATTTTATAGAGCATTTCGACAGGATAACTTTTAATCATCCGGTCGAACATATCCTTGATTTCATCGGAGCCTGCGCCCTGATGTGCAATGATAAGTGAGTTTAAGCCGGTTTTGTGAAGCAGCTGCAACCATGCCATATAAAGCTGTGAAGTGGTGGAACCACCCCATTGCCGTGCTTTAAGCAGGATGATGCGTATCGGTTTCCCTGCAATACGCAATTTCTCAAGCCGATCCACAAAACGCCGTTGAGGTCTTGTCAGACGAAACAGGACATCCTCACCGCCGCCTTTGGCCTTGATATAGACAAATGTTGCCGCCCAAAACGGAAAATCCTCGCGGCTGCGTATTCGTACAAACTGCTCTATGACCTTCAAGCGATCATCCTGATTGTCTTCCACGCCCATGTAGTCCGTGAGAAATTTGGAAATAGAACCGGCTTCGATGAGTTGGCGTACAAGCGGCACTTTCATGATACGTTCCGGTAACCACTGGGTATGTATAGGAAAGTCACTGATGGTACACTTTACACGTTTACCGACAGAACCTTCTCCGGTAATTGGATTGAACTTTGCATATACAATCGCATTGCGGCGTTCATTCTCTGTCAATATGTCCTTGATGGCCTTATCTTTCATGGTGCATGATTTTAACAGGCTTGTTTAGCAGAGCCATGATGAGTCCCAATACATAACACCAAAGATGCAATACGGCATTTATGCCCGGAAACAGGAAGCCTGCCACAAGGTAAAACAGCATCCATAACTGATAATACCGTTTACGTAATACCTCAAACGATATTGAACCAAACAGGGCGAAAACCAATCCGGACAATCCTACCGTTGGCGAATCCATTGTCGTGAAATATCCAAGGGTATCAACTGGAACTGTAACAGCAATCATATAGGCTGACAGCAATCTTCCTATCCCAATATCGTAAATGAAAATAATCGATAATAAACACCATGAATTGAGCAAGGCATGAAACATATTCGTATGGAAAAACGGATACAGCAAGCGTTCTGGCATATTACTTCCAGCGTAAATGCCGACAGTTTGCCAATCCCATTCTCCTGAAAATGACAAACACACAATCATGGCAGAAATCAGGAGAGCCGTAATCTTCTCAACTTTTCTTGCATCCATCGTTTTTTAGCCTTGCATATCATCATCTTGGCACTACCCGGCGTGAGGTAGAATTTCGGTGCGGGTTGAGCAATCACTTTAGCACACAGCTCAGAAATGGTAAGTTCCGGGTATTCTGATTTGAGAGCGACAACCCTTGTATGAATTTCCTCATACATTTCTTTCTTCAACGGCCGCATACCGCTTAAATCGTTCTCACCCCTCATCATGACGGAAACGACCAATGCTGCACGAATATCGCTGACCCAAAACCTCCGGGACGGCATGTTTACAATTACTTTATACACTTCAGGCATACGGATATAATCACACGATGAAATGTATTCATCGTATGCTCTCATCAAGTCGTTCATACGCTCCATAGAGTATTCCATAACTGCTCCTTTATGCTTCATTTTTCTTCCCGTTATAGTACCAAAGTTACCAATAGGAGCGTAAAAAGATAAACATGACATTCTGCTTTCCCTGCCTATTTTTGTCTTGTAGAATCTGACTATAAATTAAATTTTTGAATTATGCCTAATAATACGGAAGTTAAGAGCAATCGCGAGCGATACACAGAGCGATTGAAAGCAAAGTATCCGGACAGAGAATTTGCCGATGATGAAGCGTTATTCGGTCAAATCAATGACGATTACGATGGTTACGACAAGGAATTGTCCGGTTACAAGGAACGTGAAAAAGCGCTGTCCGACCTGTTTGCAAGCAACCCGCAAAGTGCCGCTTTCCTTACTGACTGGAGAAAAGGCGAAGACCCTATCATCGGTATGGTGCGCAAATTCGGGGATGATTTCAAGGCCGCACTTGAAGACCCCGAAAAGCAGGAGGCACTTGCAGCCGCCAACAAGGAATTTGCGGAACGAATCGCCCAAGAGAAAGAGTACGAGGGAGAGTATCAGAAGAACCTCGACGAAACCCTGACCACCCTTGAAGCCATGCAACAGGAAGAAGGATTGCCGGATGAGGACATCGACAGCGCAATGGATTTCCTTGTAGGCATTGTACGTGACGGAATCATGGGTAAGTTTACACGTGAAAGTATAGAAATGGCCATAAAAGCAATCAGGCACGACAGCGATGTGGAAGCTGCCGGACACGAGGGTGAAGTAAAGGGGCGCAACAGCAAGATTGAAGAAAAACTACGCAAAGCAGGCAAAAATGACGGTACAGCCGACCTTGCCGGTAAAAACGGTGGTGGCAGTGGCGGTTCACGACAGATGCCTGACCTCGGTGCAATCGGGCGTTATGATGGTACACAGAACATTTGGGAGCGTGGCGGTGAAAAACGCAAGGCGATAAACAGATAAATATAAACCAATTACATTTTTAACTTTTAAAATTTCGAGCAATGAAGAAAACAATGAGTTTCTTTTGTCGCATTACGCTGATGATATTGGCGTTTGTGACGGGTGCATCAAGCGGTGTCATGATGGCAGAAGCATCGAACCTGCCTGATGCGGGTAAAACAACAGCCGGTGCGGACGGTACGGGTGGAACAGACGGTATTTCCACTGAAACAGGAGGGCGTGAAACCGGTGACCCAAATTTCTATTTGAGTGATGTGGACAAACGCATCGTGAAAATCCGTCCGATGGCTACTCCAATTGACCAAATCAGCCGTTATGCAAAATCAAGCTCCACCAATTCATTTGAAGTGAAGTATTACAGCGTGGGTACACGTGAAATCAAATGCAGTACCAACAAAAAGCTGGAAGCTATGCTCAGCGGTGCGAGCGTGTCGTTGCCGGTAGATGATTTGAATATGTTCACGTTGGATGATACCATTAGGGTAGTCGGTGTCAGTGCCATCACCAAACCGGACGGAACGAAATATACGGAAGATGACAGCAACGTTCCGGACCTCGTGCTTTGTGTGTGCGGAAAGGACAGCTCAACAAATCTTCCTACAGTGTATGCCGTAAATGGCAAAATGGATGATTCAAGCAAACAGCCGATTCTTGTTCCGGAAATTCCACAAGGAACAACGCTTGTACGCATGGGAAAAGCATGTGGGGAATTGGATGTTCAGACAGGACGATTCAATAATATCCCTATGCCTGAAACCCAGTATTGTCAGAACTTCATGATTCAGGTAGAGCAATCAACTTTTGACAAGATTGCCGCCAAAGAAGTGAACTGGAATTTCTCAGACATTGAAGAAGACGGTGTATATGATATGCGCCTCGCAATGGAAAATACTTATCTGTTCGGTGTGAAGCAGGTTATCAAGCACATTGCAAAGGACGGCATGAACACTTGGTTTACAGGTGGTATCTGGTGGATGGCCGGAAAGGACATCGAGGTGGGCGAATGGGATACTGACAAGAAATGCGCCATAATTACCGATGAAAACCTTGTGGATATTACCAAAGACCTTTTTGTTGGTACCGGCATCGGTAACAAGCGTAAGATTTTATTTTGTGGAAGTGATATGCTCTCTGCATTCTCCAAGATAAAGAGCGAAAAATTCCGCTTGAAAGATACCGTGGAGGTATGGAACTTGAAATTCAAATCTTGGGATACTGATTTCGGAGAAGTATTGACCATACATCATGAACTGTTCGATGTAAACGGAATGAGTGATTGCGGCTTTGCAATGGATCCGGAATATCTTTCCAAAAAAACACATGTGTCTTGGGCACGTAACGTACTCGACTTGCAAAAGGCCGGTATCCGCCGTACCGATGCGGTAGTTATCCAAGAGGTGAGCTGCCTGTATCTGCGCTATGCAAAGGCACATGCACGTATGAGACTGGCTAAAGCACCCGCCCAAGATTTAAATGCGGCATAATAAAGAGTTCATAAAGAATTATTAATTACCGGGGATGGGATAAGGTGTCCCGTCCCCTTTTTACTTTTAAGAATATGATTACGAAAACCTACAAGGCGAATACCAATATCAGTATTAATGTGGTACTTCCGAGCAAGAAGAACCTGCATATCGCATTCGTTCCATTGTCAAACGGAAGCAGTGTATTCACTACCGACAACGAGGACATACAGAAGTCTGTAGAGAACCATTACAAGTTTGGCAAACTGTTCAAACTTCATTCTGTGCACGGGCAATCCGAGACAGTAGAAACAGCCGGAAAAGCGTCTAAAAACGGTTCATCTGAAAAACTTCATTCCGAAAGTACGCACAATGGTGAAGACACGCCTGCCAACGAAACCGGCAGACAGGACGAAATGCCGCAAGAAGACGCAGGGGATAACAATACGACATCTCGCAAAGTCAAAGTAAGCGACATTGCAAGTGCAAAAGATTACCTTGCAGACACTTTCGGTATCAGCCGCACTTCCATGCGCTCGACCAAGGCAATCATGGAGCAGGCAGCAGCAAACGGAATTGAGTTTGAAGGTCTGGAATAAAGATAAGGGCTTATGGCTGTATATCAGAAGAACAAAATACAGGAGGATGTACGCACCGCCCTGGACCAAAACATGAACAGCGATACGTTGAAGATTATAGGCGATGTGGACACTCTTGCACTTGACGACATCATTGCATCAAAGATTTTGGAAGCAGTAAAGCGTGTGCACAGCTCTGCACCGTCCTATTTGCTTGACGGCGGACACAACTTCGGTGATGCCATATATTGGAAAGAGCATGAAAGCGGATGGATATTACTGCCGGAAGATTTCATGCGTTTTGTCGTTTTCCAAATGAACGATTGGGAGCGTGCGGTATTTAATCCCATAAACACCGATGACCCTGAATATGAAAAACAGTCTTCCCGATTTAAAGGCATAAGAGGAACGTGTCAACGGCCTGTATGCGCCATATCCATACGACCGGAAGGAAGAGTGATGGAATTTTATTCATGCAAAACGACAGAAGCGAAAGTGAGCCGTGCTGTATATCTGCCTTACCCGAAAATAGACAAATATGGCGCGGTAGAAATCTGTGAGAAATGTTATGATGCTGTGATATATACCATAGCTGCATTAGTATTAACGACATTCGGCGATACGGAAAAAAGTGCCGCATTGAACGAATTGGCTAAATCTGTATTAATATGAGTTACGAATCAAAGCATATAGACGGTGATGTCTCCGTTGGTCGCAATACAGCGATAGGTGGTGACGCGACCGTTCAGGGAAAGACCCACTTGAAAGGAAACGTAATGGTGGACGGCTGGCTTGAGGCAAAAAATATCAAGGGAGTGAGCAAAGGACTGTTCACGACCATCGAAAAACTGAAAGCGGCTTATCCTTTACCACATGACGGATGGTGGGCACTTGTGGGTGTTTCCTTACCAGCTCCCATATATGTGGGCGATGGCGGAGAATGGGTTCCGACCGGACAGAGTGGAGGCAACCCGACCATAGACAGCGGTCAGTATAACGAAGCCGTAGAAAAACTGCAAGAGGATATTACCAAACTGCAGGACGACATTACGGATATAGAAGCCCGCAACAAAGCGCAAGACACCAACCTCACCACGCTTGGTGATAGTGTCAACTCGTTGCAAGACCAAGTAAACACGACCAAGGATACTGCAAACAAGGCAAACAACAAGGCGAATGAAGTTGGAAGCCAACTGAACTCTTTCAAAGAATCAAAAGGTGAAAACGGAGGAATCGCCCCTCTTGACGAACAAGGGAAAGTACCGAGCCGACATTTGCCCGGATACATTGATGACGTGGTAGATTTTTATGGCATTTCCGTAGGCATTACTGTAAAAAATGAATCCATAGACAAAAATTCCAACGATGAGGGTTGTAAAGTTGTATATGATAAGGAACATGGTTGCTTTGTGCTTGCATACGTTCCGACAATCGGAGAATCCGAGACTGCTACTTATTATAACAACTGGTTGGATGCAGATGTTTTCGGTACGGCAAGTACAAACGGGCGAATACCCTCTTCCGGCAAAGTCTTTCTATGTGAAGAAGATGGAAAAAGTTATCGTTGGAGCGGTAAGCAACTGACTTCAATTGGCTCCGACCTTGCTCTCGGACATACAAGCTCTACTGCATTCCCCGGTGATGAAGGTGCGAAGTTACAGGAAGATATGAAGCAGGTCGAAGAAAACAAGAAGGCAATACTTTCACTCAATAAACAAGTCGTATCGCGTAGCGTTGTGAATGTCAATCATCTGTTTGACCTTTCAGATAGGGAGATAACATTTTCCGTAGCACTTGACAGGTGTGCGACTTCTGAATATGCTTCTGCTTTGCAGATTCCGGGTGTTGTCTTGATATTCCTTACAGAAGCCGGATGGGTTTCAAAACAATGGACAAATACCTCTGATTGGAGTAAAGAAAGCAACTGGACGGATTTCGGGACTTCCGGTGGTGGAAACGTAGGCAACACCATCAACGTGAACGACCTTTGCGGAGATGGAGAATATACTTTGGGAACAGCCATAAAAGCTGTTGTTGACCTTGAGAAAGAAAGCGGGTTCTCTTATTTGAAAAGCGGTATCGTCCTTACATTCAAGACTGCGGAAAGTGATAAAAATGGCGCACCTGTATGGCTTGCCTATCAGTTCACACGCGATAAGAGTGACATCAGCCTGATGATCTGAAACCGTGGGTAGCATTCGGCAGTGGCGGAAGCAAGGTGGAAACATCCGACAAACCGGCAGAGGGAGGAAAAGATGCCCTTTCCACAGGCGGGGCATACATAATGCAGGAGAAAGCTATCGGCGGATTTGATGAAGAAAGTGATGAAGACTACATTTACTACAAAGCCACCAATCTGAATGGCGGACAGATAGAGGATATTGTGCTTAAAATACCCAAAAATGGAGGTGGTGGCGGCTCCAGTGAGGATAGTACATTGTCTATCTACTTCGAGGAAGCCGCTCCTATTATGGCATTCGGCTCAGAGATAAAAATCAATGTAGCTTTGCGTAGTGTCAGCTATCCTGATGGTAACGAGGTGCTTGGTGTCATTCGTAACATCACTATTATTGATGCAAGCACCGGACTGACATTATCCAGTGAGGATATGAACACTGTAGGCTCTGCAAGTGCGACCGATTACAAGTTTGAACTTGACTTCACAAGTTATTTCAGCAGTGCCGCCAGCAAAAGCTTCTTTGTGCAAGCTACAGATTCGGATGGAAATACCAAGAAAAAAGCCATTACCATTATGGCTGTGGATATTACCGTAGAACAACCCATGGCTTTGAATTACACAAGTGATACTATCCTTGTTGCAGGTGGTCCGGCAAAAAATATCGGACAATTCTATAAATTCCCTAATAACACTTCATCCATTCTTGCAGTAGTGGAGATGTTCTATAATGGAGAATGGAAGAAACTTGGTGAAGCAACGGTAAGCGACAGTTATACCAAAGGCATCTCTGTCAATCCAACAAATGTATTCGGTGGCGGAGAAAGACTTTCGCATGGCGCATATCCTGTACGAATATACGGTACGGAGAAGAAATCCGGAGTAAAGGGAAACACCATCTATTCCGCTATCATGTGTGTGGACGAAAACAGTAATACTCCCATCGTCGCCATCAGGTTCAATGACAAGAACAACGGCACGTTACGTTTATATGACAACCTTACCGTAGAGGTGGCTGCGTATACTCCCGGCAAGACTGAAACGCATGTAGATGTTTTCTACAGCGAGGAGAAAGTTACAGCTGTGGAAGCTATGATTGCCGAAACGGTTACAGTGAACAAGCAGATAAGCGGATATAGTACGGACGGAAGCCAAAGTATTACCGTACATGCCGAAAGTGGCGGTGTATCCACCAATGAAATCAAGGTTACGATAAAAGGGAGTGCCATTGATATAGCGATCAAGGACGGTGCTTTGTTCGGATATGATTTTTCTACACGTAGCAACAGTGAGAGCGATCATACTATCACACATAACGGAGTGACAATGGATGTACGAGGTGCAAACTGGTCAAGCAACGGATTTGTAGACTTTCTTAAGGAGCGTTCTTTGCGTATTGCAGAAAATGTAACAGCTGAAGTATTGGATTACCATCCTTTTGGAAACGCATCAGTGGAAACTACGAGCGGATGTGCCATCCAATTTGCCTTTGCCACCAAAAATATCAAGGAAGCTGATTCAAAGCTGATAGAATGCTATGACCCTGATAGCGGAGCCGGTTTCTATGTCTGTGGAAATAAAGCTGCGATATACTGCAAGACCGGACAACCGGCTTTGGTGGAACGCTCATTCCGACAAGGTGAAAAAATTACCATGGCCGTAGTTGTAGAACCATCTACCATTTATGTATCACGTGGGGGAAGCAATTATTCCTGTATCAAACTGTATTTGAATGGTGAAGAGGTCGGCTGTATAGGATATATCAGTAATAGCGGTGCTATCCTTAATTCAAAAACCATAACATTTGACGGAACGGAAGGAGACCTGTATTTGTATTATGTACTTGCCTACAACAGTCATTATGAATGGGCGCAAGCTTTTAGAAACTATTTGTGCAAGTTGACTGATACTTCAGCAATGATACAGGAGTATGAAGCGGAGAATGTGCTTGATACACAGAATCGTCCGACAATAGAAGCCCTTTCCGCAAAAGGCATACCTTATTATGTGGTCGTGTCAGACCAGCAAACCTTTGACACGTTTGACGGTGATATTGATACAAGCAAGAAGTTCAAATGTACGTTGTTCTATTATCATCCGACTATGCGTGGAGAAGTTTTAAGGCTATCAATGTGCAATGGCGCAGGCAGGGAACCACTTCGGCAAAACGGCCTATCAAGAACGACCGTTTCTATCTTCAAAAGAATGATGGTTGGGAGGTAACTCCTATTTATCCGGATTATGACAGTGAAGATGCTCAAATATCATATAAACTGATGAAAATAGGTTATGTCCGTGTAGGCGAAGATTCTATTCCGGTAAAAATAATAACGGTGAAAGTGGATTATTCCGACAGCTCCAATGCCAACGACTGCGGTGTGTGCGGTTTGATGAATGCCACATTTCGTGCACTCGGAAGTAATTACCTGACTCCCGCTCAGCGTTCATTCGATGGAACTTGGGCAAAGAGTGACATATCATTAAAGGGATTGGAAATGAATCACTCGACAGCCAATCATCCCATTGCCGCATTCCGTGCTACACAGGAAAGCTTGACAGACGCATGGTTTCATGCAAAAGGAAACTGGAAAGAGGATAAGGGAGAACAGGTTGCGCTTGGGTTTAAAGATACTCCCGGTTACAATAAAGGCTGCGTGAACTATGGAGATTTTGTGGAATATTTCGGACAAAATGGCGAAAGCCTCGACCAGATAGAAACACGTTTTAAGAATGATATTACCACCGATAAAGAAAAGCTTTATCTTCTTTCCCTATATTGCGGACAGGACTACCGGTTTATGTCATACGAACGGGGAGAGTGGACGCGACAAGCCGGAGAGATGAAGCAGGAAAACGGCAAGTGGAAGATTACAGGCAAGGTCCTTAATCCGGTAAGCGGTTACGAATTGCTCACATATGATGGAATGAACTGGTGGCAAGGGGTTGGCAGCGTTGAAGATATGATGGAACCTACTACCGCAGAGTCCTCGTGGGTAACGAAACTCAAACTCGGACAGGATACTTATCCGATGTGGACAAGGTACTTTGAATGCATGATAGACGATGACCAGCTACAGATAGACTTGGCTATGGGACGGAAAGTTCCTTATGACCTTTATCAAGTCCTGAAATTCTGTGATAGTTGCGATTATGCCAAGGAAGAACTCGCAGGGAAATGGCAGGAAATTTGGAAGACAGAGATGTGGAAATACATCAATCCGTACTCATTGGTTTCCTATTATCTTTTCACCGATTATCTTGCCGCTGTCGACCAACAGGCGAAAAACATGCAACCGATGTTCTTCCTTGAAGACGGCTGCAGCGTCAAGGACGGTGTTTATAGCGGAGCAAACGGTATGGAAGCACGAAGAATGTATCTTAATAAAGTTTATGACTGTGATACCTGTAACGGTAAGGATAATGACGGCGGGCAAACCATTGACCCGGAAGTTGACCCCGGTGACCTGACAAACAGTGCATACGCCGGAAGAGGAAGCGTGCTTTGGAATGATATACGTGGTCAGCAGACTATGGATGTAGACCAAAATGCCAATACAATTACATTGCCTGCAATAGCAGATACGATGCGTTCGCTTCCCGATACACTTGGAATCGGTGCCGGACCGTTTTCTCCCAAGGGGGCTGACTATTATTTTGTAAAACAGATAATGAAAAAATGGCCTAAAGTTGTTTCAAGTTATGACGGAGAACGGAAGTATATCAAATATACAGGATATAACGACCTCTATTTCTATGCATTGCAAGGGCTGGGGCTGACATCTCTTCCCGCTTTTATAGAACAACGCTGGCGCATCCGTGACGGATACTACCGCTGTGGGGATTTCAAGGCGGAAAGCGGTTATATTGGTGGACGTATCGGTGCAAAAGAAGGTGCAGTCATCAGATTTAAAGCGGCCAAGAGTGGGTATTTCGGTATCGGTAACGATAGTGGAAACATTACACAGGGAATCTTTCTGAAGGCAGGGGAAAGCGGTACATTCACAGATTTCCAGCATGGGGAAAACATCATGCTGTACATATATCAGGCAGACCGCATGAGCATGATAGATTTAAGTGAAGTAAGTATTGACCCTCAATTCGGGAATACCCTTTCAAAAATGTCGTTGCTACAGGAACTGTATCTCGGTAGTGAAAATCATAAGGAATGGAAAATGTCGCCCGGAAACACCGGATTTCTTACCAATTTGGATTTAGGAGACATGCCGTTTCTCACTACATTGGATATTCGAAACACGGAAATTATAACCGTCAATTGCTCAAAGTGTCCACGAATGGAGAGTGTGCATGCCGATAATACTTCTTTGTCTGCAATAACGTTTGCTGAAACTTCTCCGATAAGTACGCTTGCCCTTCCCGGTACTATCACTGAACTTGTATTGAACAATCTGCCTAATCTGACTTATCCCGGCGGGCTTTCTCTTGGTGGTGTCAGTAAGGTTACAAAAATATTCGTGAATGAATGTCCGTATATTGATACGATGACTCTGTTGGAACAGGTGGTCAATGCAAGTGAATTGAAAACCGTCCGTATTCCCAACGTAAATGCTACGGCGAGTGTTGAAATGCTTCGTTCCATAAAAAACGGTGGGGCTATAGGATTGGATGCGAATGGTAATGCGTACGATGAAAAAGGACAGTGTAGCGGAATAACCGGACGATGGATATTGGTCGAACTGATAGAGCAGAACGAAATCGAAGAGCTTGTCCGGTATTTTCCCCAACTTGAACTTCATAATTCGCAGTTCTCTATTGTGAAAATCAGCGATACGGTAGACAATGATTCGTGTGAGAAGTATAGCAATCCCGAAAATAAGACGGGGGCGGATTATGGCAACACATATATTCCAAGCGGGCATACCCTTGCCATCAAGAAAGGATGCCATGCCTATAAATGCTCATTCAACACGAAGAAAAACCAGATGGAAGGCGTGCAGTTAAGCGATACGGATTTCAACTACCTGAAAAACGGCAGCAGCTTTGACATAACGGACACCGCCGGAGAGGGCTTTGATATATTCTGGCATGCTCCGCACCATTGGTACAAGGGAGTGAACGACTACAAGAACCAAGTAAAGTATTTTTTCCCTTCTATAACAGAGACCGAACCGCTCTCAACTGCATTGCATAGCAGAAAATCCCTGTTGTCGGAATTGCTATATATGGAAAATACCGGAGTGTATGCGATTGATGCCGTTGTCGGTGAAGTCATAGGCGAGGATGTCATAACCACCGCATCCAATACGAACAGCTACAAGATGGATGTGAGAGGAATGAAGCAGGTAAGATGGCCCGGTCTGAACCATGCCCGGCTTGGAGGCGTGTTCACTGACGAAAACAACCGTGTGCTCAGTACGTTCATCATGTCTGTAAGCCATACCTATTTTGACTTCAACATCGGTGATTATGTGTTCTGTGACATACCTAACGGTGCAAAATGGTTTTATTTCACTTCTTTCCGTGACATTGGCGACATAGAGTGCCTTGTTGTAGACAGCAGCAGTATTGAAGCCATAGAACCTGAATGGACCGAACACACGGTTGGCGACAACGACAGTCTGGTCGGTGTATATCCTATTACCGTTGACGGTTTGAAGATGCCACGCAGCCTTTCCGGTGATATACGTTCGAAGAAAGGCAACGGGACGTCCGTTACATCTAACGAATGGAAATATGACAGTGAGGGTAATCCTATTGAGATGCCTATCGGCGGTTTGAATTACACGGCAAAGGATTTCCAAAACATCTGCCGCTTACGTGGAGTTGGCTATCAGTTGCAGGATTACGAACAGCATAAAGAGATTAGCAATCTATGGTGGGCTTTGAGCGGAACAACCAACGAACAGTCGGTTGTGGGCAATGGCGGACATGACAGCATTCTGAATAAACTGGATTCCATTGGCATGGCTGACAGCAATAATACCGGCAATACGCTCAACTCCATACTTGGATTGAAGCATTATGTGGGTTGTGATTCAGAATGGATGGACTATATCGCTTTTAATGTGCCGAGCTATGAAGCGTTCTACAAGGCAAAATGCACGGAGAACGACAGTTCATATCCAATAGATTATACAGCGCATATTTATGACCCCGTAAACAAAACCGAACGGACTGTTAAAACAGTTGACGCTTCCAATGGAAATTGTGTCGTGCGCATAGTACATGGTGCCAAGTGCGATGTATTGCCCAGCAGAGTACACAAGGGAGATACAAGTATGTATGTAACACATTATGCAGCAGGATTTTGGATAAGTGGAAGCCGAGGCCGTTGTGTTTTGCGGTCCGGCGACAGCTCGAGTGCGGTCAGCGGTCTCGCTTATGCGAGCGCGCACAACGCTTCATCGAGCTCGTACACGTACTGCGGGGCGCGTCTGGCCTTCCGCGGAAAATTCGTTATAATTGAATAGAGCGGACCTCGCGATTTCGAAAAAAGCGTTGGAGGGAGAGCCGTAGCTGCTCCCTCTTTCTTTTTCTCGCGTAAGCGAGTCGATTTTTGAAACTAATTTTTATGTGGTTGTATTTTTGTCTGTAAAACGTTCCATATATAGAACATTTTCACTATATTTGCATTGTGAATGATATAAGATATGGAATTGAAAACGAGATTCAAAGTAATAATGTCGAGTGAAGCCGATGCATTTCTTGACACTCTGCGCCAAGACGTTAAGGATAAAATTATCTATAATGTAGATAAGGTAGCCAATGGTTATATGGACAAAGATTTATTCAAGAAATTAGATGATACTGACATTTGGGAGTTTCGCACCCTGTATAAAGGTATTCAATATCGTCTGTTGGCTTTTTGGGACACCGACGCGGAAACGTTGGTCATTGCCACGCATGGATTTGTGAAGAAAACACAAAAGACCCCACGCAAAGAGATAAACAAGGCGGAAGCCGTCAGAATATTATATTTCAACTCAAAAAAATAAGTATATGGAAGCAATTAAATTTTATACCCTTGATGAAGTTAAGGATAAACATATAGGTGAGGTCGGTACACCGCACAGGGATAAGTATGAAGCTGAATTGCAATCATTTTTGATTGGGGAAGCCATAAAAAAAGCCCGTAAATCCCAAAACATGACCCAAGAGGAATTGGCACAAAAAATCGGTGTACAGCGTTCACAAGTATCCAAGATAGAAAGCGGACGTAATCTGACCCTTTCCACCATTGCGCGAGTGTTTAAGGCCATGGGTATGAAGGCGTCTTTGAGTATTTCCGGTTTAGGAAGCATAACTCTTTAAAAAATAAAAGGCGGACAATCCCTCGCGCCGTTGTGTTTTGCGGTCCGGCAACAACTCGAATGCGAACAGCGGTCTCGCTTATGCGAACGCGAACAACGCTTCATCGAACTCGAACACGAACTACGGGGCGCGTCTGAAATTCTGTTGGTTAAATTAATCGGAGACCCTGCACAGGTACGAGATTACCACCGCCATTCTCCGAGGGATTCGAGCCTCGGCAACAGCATGATAATATATATTTATTAATGGAAAGCCGGAACATATCTTTAACCACATGTGGGGAGAGGTTGGACCACTCCCCACGAGACCGGAAGGCGGTCAGCGATATATACGATTTATTCCAACCGGCCGTAGCTGCAACTGCGGTCTGTTATCCGTTATATAATCTCATACCGGAGATTATATCCGATGAGAATTTGGAAAGGTCATTCAAGCGTGTCATGGCAAATCTGAGAAGTGCAGATACCCGAAGCGGAAATCGGCAAAGAGAGATAGCTGTAATAGATGGCATTGAATGTTCACCAAGAATGGCCCGTTATGTAAAAAACAAGCATAAGATACTTGATGCGCTGAAAGAACAGATAGGTAACGGCACATTCCGTATAAAGAACCTCAAGTCGTTTACTGTGGATGACGGACCGAAAGTAAGAATTGTGCAAGCCCCGTCAGTCATAGAGCGTATTGGAAGCAATGCGATTATGGAGCCGTTGGAAAAGCATCTTTCACCCCTATTGATAGAAACAACGGCTGCATCCATACAAGGACGCGGACCGCATGGTCTGTTCCATCAGGTGCAGGATACATTGGCAGAGAACCCCAATATACACTATTATTATCAAAGCGATTATAAAGGATATTATGACAGTATTGACCATGATATATTAATCTCCACAATCAGGCGATATGTCGGAGACCCTGTCTTATTGCCTATTCTTGAAAATTTTGTCAAAGCACTATATCCCAACGGGAAGCATGGCATAAGCAAAGGACTGCGTTCCTCACAATTCTTTGGAAACCTTTACCATAATGATATTGATCACCGGATGATTGATGAATATGGTGCAAAACATTACTTCCGTTTTTGTGATGACATCTTTATTCTCGGTGAGAGTAAACGTGATTTGTGGAAATTGCGGGACAAACTACACTATGAAGCAGCTCAAATAGGGCTGACAATAAAACCAAGCGAAAAAGTGGCTCCCATATCCTCCGGTATGGATGCCCTTGGCTTTGTCAACTACGGCGACTATACATTGCTACGAAAACGGACAAAAGTAAATGCAGCCCGAAAACTTTCCAAGATTAAATCACGGAAACGGAGACAGCAAATAATCGGTTCATTCAAGGGTATGGCCTGCCATGCAGATTGCAAACATTTATTTTATATACTTACCAAGAACAACATGAAGAAATTTTCCGAAATGGGTGTTACGTACACTCCAGCAGATGGAAAAAAACGCTTTCCCGGCAAGGTTATGCGTTTGAGCGACATCGTAAATATTCCAATTGAGATACATGATTTTGAAACAGGAATAGACACCAAAGAGGGGGAAGACCGTTATCTGGTATCGTTCCGCAATCCCAGGACTCAAGAATGGGGAAAGTTCTTTACTGCATCGGTTGAGATGAAAGGTATTCTTGACCAAATCAGCGATATTGAGGACGGCTTTCCATTTGAAACAGTTCTCAAATGTGAAATGTTTGACGGAGGCAAACGAAAATACAATTTTACCTGACGGGAAAAAGATAACATACTAATCCGCTCGGTATCCGCTACTTTTGTCGTAAATCAAAATTCATGCAATGGAAAAGATTTACGGCACAAAGAAGCGGCAGGATTGTCTTGTACGTACAGGACGCTCCAAGTGGATACTGTTTTATGGCTTCGGGAAAGATGATGAGAATAGTGAGAATGGCTGGGAGTACCGGCATACATTCGACCATAAACCCACACTTTCCGAAGTCAAGGAACTTGTTGTGTCCGCTATAAACACGGCTACGGAGGAAAAGATTATAAACGGCTTTGTCTGGAACGGGAAAGCAGTATATCTTTCACCCGAAAACCAATTAAACTTTTCCGCTATAGAACGTAGTGAAAAGATTCCTTATCCGCTTATTCTAAAAATCAATGAACAGGAAGATGGTACGCCCATCTATCATACTTTCGAGAATGCAGATGATTTTATTGCGTTCTCCCAAGCAGCGTGCGCCTATGTGATAAAGACTGTTCAGGAAGGGTGGAAAGAAAAGGATGAAGTGGATTGGACGGTATTTAATTTAAAAAGTAATAACGATGAAAAAGTTGATTGAATGGCTCGGAATGAGTAACAGGTGGAAACACCTCATAGGAGGACTGATTATCGGCATTTTTGCATTTGGTTGGTTTACCGCAATGTATGCCGGAGTTTTGACAGCAGGTGCTTTGGAATATAAAGACAAGGTGCATGGCGGTAGATGGGATTGGATTGACTTTGGTCTTACAGTAGCCGGAGCAATGATAGGACAACTAATAGAAGGAACTTTAATATGGAACAACTAAGCACGATTATCCAAGTTGTCGGTTCGCTCATCACATTAGTTATATTGCCCTTGTTATTGCTTAGAAGCAAAAAGAAAAAGGCAGATGCCGAGGCTGAAAAAACCGAAGCAGATAACATCACAGCTTATGCTGCTGAATGGAAAGAATTGTACGAGAAGAAGGAAAAGCGAGTTGTCGAACTGGACGCCAAAATTGACCACCTTTACGCCGAGATAACCAAGTATCGTGACGCTATCCGCGAGCTAAGCGAAAAGAACAGCGAGCTTGCCGTTCAGAATCAAGCACTGGAATTCCGGAAATGCAATAAACATGGTTGTGCAGACCGCGTCCCACCAAGTGAATATTAACCAAATAAATAAGTATGAAGATATTGATTGATAACGGGCATGGTGAAAACACTCCCGGAAAACGTAGTCCTGACGGTTCGTTGCGTGAATATGCTTATGCACGTGAAATTGCAGATAGAATAGCACATGAACTTTCCGCAAGAGGTTATGATGCCGAACGCATTGTTCGGGAAACAGTAGATGTTCCACTATCAGAACGTGCAAGGCGTGTAAACGAAGTTTGCGGACGATACGGAACGGCCAATGTAGTTCTTGTTTCTATCCACTGCAATGCTGCCGGAAACGGTGCAGAATGGATGAACGCAAGAGGATGGAGCGCTTATACATCGAAAGGCAAGACAAAGGCTGATAAACTGGCAACTTTCTTGTATGAAGAAGCTGAAAAAAACTTTATCAGTCAAAGAATACGCAAAGATAATTCTGACGACGATCCTGACTGGGAAGAAAACTTCTATATTTTGAGTAAGACAAAATGCCCGGCTGTACTTACGGAAAACTTTTTTCAGGATAACAAGGATGATGTCCTGTACCTTTGTTCCGAAGAAGGCAAACAAGCTATTGTTAAAACCCATGTAGAGGCAATAACCAGATATATTCAGAAGTATGGTAAAATGGTTTAAAGATATTGTAGCAATATTGTTTGTGGTATTATTTTTCACATCACTGTTTTTTAATGTGCGTTTTTGCATATCGAATAAAAAGTTACCTATAAATGATACCACAAGAATAACTGTTTTCGATACCATACCCTATTACAAGCCTGTACCCAAGGATAGTACCGTTATTAAATACATCACGCAGATTCTTCCTACTGCAAAACCGGATAGTACGAAACAGACTCCGGACGTAGCAGATACGACTAAACCTCCAAATAAAGACAAAGACAGTGTTGAGGTTGAAATCCCCATTACGCATAAGATGTATGAAACAGACACATATCGGGCTTATGTAAGTGGCTTTCATCCACAACTTGACAGCCTGATACTTTTTGCCGGGCGTGATATAATGACCGTAACAGGTAATTATCCCAAACCCAAGAAGAAAAAGTTCAGTATCAGTCTACAGGTAGGATATGGAATAACACTGAGAGAAACGCCGCAATTTTCTCCATGTCTTAGTGTAGGTTTATCGTATAATTTGTTTGATTTCTGATTATGATAGATATTATATTAACGGTCAATAAGGAAAAAGTATATGAAGAGGTAGCAAAGACCACATCGTACACCGGTGCGAAAATGGATGATGAGCTTGCCTACGATCGTATATTTACGACGGATGAGGATAAAAGCATGCTTGAACGTTTTTGGTGCGAGAGTAAGAATACCATATGCAACAGTTTAAAGAAAATGCTTCTTGACGAAACGGAAGCTGACAGTGAATACAGGCTTTCGTTGGGGCTGTCGAATTCATTCGATGAAGCTCTAAAAGAAAGTATGCAGCGTAGCTTGTTTTCATTCTTCGTGATGAATGTCACTGCAAAGTGGTACACGTTTACCAATAAGGAAGAAGCTGCCGGATATGCAACGGAAGCTGCTACCTATATGGAGGATATAATGCGTAAGGCATTTTTCAAAAGAAAGCCCATGCGCCCGACATACGAATAATCATTAATTCAAAATATTATGGCAGAAAATAAGAAAACATTAACCGTGACACAACAGGTCAAAGAACTTGTCTATGATATTCAGAACAAAGCGTATTTGACGGGACAGGCACGAGAAGCGGCCGGCAAGAGCTATCAAGTCGCATCCAATATGCAAGCAAGTGATGACGATGAAAACAGCTATCAGATACGTCGTTCGTTGGCCAATGCCTTTTCCTCTTTAAAAAGTCTGCTTGGAGAGTATCTCAATGAGGATAATACAACAAGCGATAACCTGATGGATGAAGAGATAGATAATAACGGTAAACTTTCATTGGAGTTTTTGCTTCCGTCTAACTATAACAACGCTTCGGCGGACGCACTGGGAAATGGCATACATTCATATCTTGTAGATATGGCACTTGGAGAGTGGTTTGCCATAACCAGTCCGGAAGATGCCAATGCGTATATACAACACTCCGGGGTGAGTCTTGAAAACGTGAAGCGTGCACTCTACAAACGCAGCCGTCCGGAAAGACCGACTTATGATTAATTGATGTTCAAGCCTATGGTATATTGTCAAAACAGCCAGTCTAAAACAAAAGCGGTAACACTTGTGTTTAAAAGGGAAGAACTGCTTTACGATGCGGAGAATTATTCTTTTGTAGAGGGCGACATTATGCAAGCGGAAGATGAACACGCCAGACATCAAGTATTCGACATCGGTCAGGACGGTAATGTGGACAGAGTTACGAGAATACTTAACCTCGTACATTCTGAATGCGTGGAAATGTTGTTTCCTTATACGAAAGAAGAAATTTCCGATAAGCAGGAACCCCTTGATAATGTTATGACCGTGCCGGAAGAATACCTCATAACCCTTGTTTTGCCTGTGGAATTTTCATTGTCTACCGTGAAGTTGCTGAAACATCTGATACACGAATATATGTCTGCAAGGTCCTTGCCGACTGGATGAGCATAACAAATCCAGCAGCCAAGCCAACTGGGAAGATAAAGCCCGAAATATCCGAATCAAGATACAGACTTCCCTTGTTTCACGAAAAGGCAAGATAAGACGAAAACTAAAACCGTTTTAAGAATAGACAAGAGCCGGGGTGCATCACGCATACCGGCTCTTTCTCCTTATAAACAATCTGATAACCTTAAAAATAACTGACCTATATGTTTCATTTATCGTAGTCTGTTGAGCATACGGGGATTGAACTGGACACTAAATCCTAACAGGCTTTCGGATTTGTCAAGTGTACAAATGAGTGCAATTCTAAATGCTTTGTACGGTGTTCCTCTGAAACCACGCATATATTTGTCTGTACTGCTCCATACAGTATGCCAATTAAACAAATCATTCGAACCGTACAGTACTTGTACTACATGTCCCGACTTAAAATATCCACGTTGAATGATGGTATCTATCGTCTTGAACACATCTGGCTCATCCATTTTGAAAGGGCGGGTAACCACTAATGCCGTTATGTTTTCAGCAGATGATGTAGAAAAATCCACAAGTCTGTTTCCGTCAGCCATTGCTAATGCTTCCGGATACGAATTGACATTGTTCACTATGTCTGACAGCATCATTCCCCAAAGCTTTGACTTCAACGAAAACACATAAGCATAGCGTACAGCCGGGTTATACACAATGATATGCTGATTGGTATAATCATATATCATCCGGCAAGCGGCAAGAAAATCAAAAAACGGAATCATAGCAATATCGTCAAGAGCCGTTTCGTTCATTTTCGCTTGCTTTTCCATTATAAACTGATAGAAGTTTATCCGATCTTGGCAAATCAGAAATAGAAAACAAATCTTCCGCATTTAAACTTTCTGATATGCACTGCACAGTAGAACCACTTATCAGCATAATACCTCTATTGGTGGCAAACAGCACTGCATTATCAATTTGTGTGATACTGTTCGTATTTATACAAACCTCCCGTGTTACAGGTTGCCGTGCTGAGTATGATCCCGTATTTGATACTTCTAAGGCCCATACACCTTCTGATGTAAAAGCATAAAGTGGAAACTGACCGAACTGTCCCTCTGATAAAGCTTTTACAGCTGAAGATATACCAAGAATAGTGCCAGTACCTATTGTATTGATACCGAGAACCGGAAAGTGAAATGGATTATTGATTTCCGATGTGTATATTTTGTTCGGTAAATCAATTATTCGCTGTTCACGGGGACTTGCTGTAGGATAATCACTAAGTCCTGTCGGAGGATTTTCCCAACCGGCAAAATAAAAAGCTCCGTTAAGGAATTTGTGCTGTTCAAGTGGCACTTCATAATATTGTGGTAATCCATAATGCGTCACAATAACTGCTTTGTATGCGTTTATATTAGGGTAGAACAAAAACAGCAATGGCGGATCCAATATTGACGCTTGATAAGATTCTCCATTGACCACTATGTCCCGACCATCCTGCTTGATATAGAAGTATACAGAAACAGGCATTGTTCCATCAAAATAAGTAGGGGACATTCCATCAAAATTAGCAACATATCCGTTGGTATATGTAATCATCGCTCCTGTGTTATACAAGTTATATAATTCTTTTTGAATGTTTGCGATGTTAAGTCTTGAATTATAAACAAACGAATAATGTGGAAGCAATTTATCATGACTGTCATAATCATCTGTCATAACTTCTCGTGTTACCAATGACTGTAGATAATCTTCTTCGATTACCAGTTTTGTACGTGTAGTGGAAAGTTGTTCAATACGGAGACTTTCAAGCAGGTAGAATTGCGATGTTGAACGAATATCCTCTTTTACATCATCAATACTTCTACGAGGAATCATCAAACGTCCACTTGGATAAGTCAGTCCGTTGGGGTCAAATGTAAAGGCATATAGTTTATTGAATGTATGATGTTGATAACGAATTGGAAATTTGGAGGTAGAAGCTGCTTGATTTATATGTTTGCATACACAATAAGAATTATAGTTTTCCGATTGTGCAAATCTTGTACATTTTCCGTTTTGGTCATAAGTATAAATAGGTTTTGAAACAAACACATCAACAGATCGAACTATATCTTTCCAATTTTTAAGCATATCAAGGCGAGACTGAAGAACAACGGCACAATCAAGGTCGTGTATCATTCCACATATTCGAAGTTGCGCATCTGTATACTTTCCCTTTCCCGTCAGGTGTGTCCAAAAAACTTGCGGTGCAAGGTCTGATGAAGCAATCATCAGAATCGGAGCCGAGTGCATTGTCAATGTTCCATCGTATAGCCGATAGGCGTATCTTACAAAGAAAGGAAAAATGAATTTGCCCTTATTTGTAGACCTTTCAGCAATAAATTTATTGATATGGGCAAGTACTTGGTCTGTAATTCGCGTTTTATTGTTATCAGAGAATTCATTCCAAATGCTGCCTTCACTAATAGCATCAAATGATATTGAAAATTCATCTGTCCGAACCATTTCACCCTGCAACCCAAATGAAAGTGGGCATTCAGGTATTTTTGTACCAAGATATAAATATCCGTCATTATTTCCTTTCCATAGAAAATAATGCATACCGTCAGTTGACAAGATGAGAAGCGTATTGCCAATAGCTGTTACCTGATATACCTCGTTAAATGAACGAAGAAAAACAGGCTGATGTGCGTCAGAACCATTCCACCAACTGATAGAATTGTTGTTAAAGATGATATAGTGCTTGAAGTTAGCCGATTTATGAATATACATAACCGAATCACCACCTTTGAATTGTAATACTTCGGATGGCGGCAATATGGGTTTAAGTGCACCGTTTTCGGGAATAACACCTATCGATGTTGCCAAGTCCCCATCGGCGCACTCATAGTCCGATGGGTTGGCAGAATACCCGTTGTATTTTATTTCTTTAATCATATCTTTCTTACAAAAGGAGTTTGGTAATGATTGGTAGCAATGTGCCATGATATTGGCTTTCCTTAGGCTCTCCAACGCATAATCTCGCCTTGTCTGTTACACCCGACACATCAAGTATGGCGGAGCACAGCCTTTTAGATGAGGCTCTGAAATGTTTCCCTTGCCTATTGGATGGAAACACACATGCTTCATGCCGACCGCCGGTTGGTGAGCGGTATCTGACATAAAGATATAATTCTCCGTTCTCACTCATAATATCCAGGACATCACCTCGCGAGAGATGAAGTTGCTTGGCTATATGAGATGTAATGTCTATTCTTCCCGAAGAATAGAATACTATATCAGCCTTTCTTGTATTTCCTAATATACTTTCCATTGGGCTTTTCAATTTGATAATAGATGAGACCTTTGCTTGTATGATGTATAGACACAGACAGTTTGACTATACTATCACCGGGTAACCCATGCTCATAAAGCATAAGACCGACCGACGGGCACAGACTTTCAAAGCCTATGCACTTATACTTGTCATTATATTGAATATCGCATAGTTGAGTCGGTTGTCCGATATTTGGATTGACGGTGAAGCCGAAAGAATCTTGTCCGGCAATTCTGAAAACAAACACTTGGGCTGCATCGCCCTTTTTCGCCTTACCTTTGATATGGAGAAACAAGCGTTTGGATAGCGTGATTGAATTGTCGTTACCATCGGCAATCACATAGTAGTTACGTGACTGCCACCATGTTTTTAGTTTTTTGATAATCATAATACGAAAATAGAATGATTCACAGATTATTATGGTTTAACTTTTTACAGACGAATCGAAATATATCCGGCGTGAACGGAAAGAAACTGTTTCGACAAACCGGAATGACAGAGTTGTTTCGATTTCCAGTCGATGCCGGTTGGCGGCTTCTTTTGTTGCAAAAATGTAAGAACAGATTTCTTGCTTTGTTGTTCCTTTTGTTGCTACAATGTTGGCATAATATTTGCGCCCGAAAAGGAATGCCATGATTTCTTTTAATACAGTTGAGTTCATATTGTATGATTTAATCAGTGAATAAATTTGTCTGTCGGGGTTCTTTGGAAACGGAAGAAACTCCGGTAATACTATTTACACGTTCAATTTCTCCGTCAATTTCCGTTTCAAGTGCCTTGCATTTCCGCAAGTTTTGTTGGGTGCGACACTTGAAATAGTCTTTCTGTGCTTTGCGCATCAGAACTACCTTGGTAAAGAATGTTTTTGCATCCATATGATAAATACATTAAAATTCTTTATGGGTTGCTAATTGATAATCTTTCTTTTCTTCTTCTGATAGTTCGTTGTAGCAGCTTTCGCAAACAACAGGGTAACCGTGTTCTTCTTCAAAGTACACACCACAAAGTTGGCAACACCAACCGTCTATAATATCTTCTGCAATGCTCATGATTATTTCATTAATTCAAATTCATACGCCCAAACATAGGGATTGCTTTCCCAAGTGCCTTTACCGGAGACTTTATCTATGAGGGCGGCAAAGGCTTCACGTGGAGTATCAAATCCATTGTCTTTGTTTCCCTCAAATTCATAAAATATAGATGGCGGAAACTCATCATCACCCGAATCTTCATATATCCCTTCTTTCAAGCAATCTTCATCGCTAATGTCCTGTAAGCGTTCAACCTTACGATCTGTAAATTCAATATGGCGGGGCATTAGGTCGGCTTTCACAAACATTTTATTAGTCCAACCGGGATGTAATTTCAGTTCAGGCAATATAGAATCCAAGTATTCTAAGTAAGCTGCATTTTTCCCTTTTCTATGAAATCGGTCAACATCCATATAACTTTGCGCAATGGCAACAACTTCTCCAAGTTCATATTTCGGCAATATCTCGCCATATCAAACTCTCTTTCATCAGCATCGTACATACAAGGCCAATCAACAATCTTTTTGTCAGAATGGCGTCTGTGTATATTGAATCCTGCGACCCATTCTCCCCTAAAAGTTCTTGGACATTTGATTATTCTTCTCGTCATAGTCTTCCGCCCTTCCAATACAGCTTGAGTTAAGCCAAATTTATCATTGAACATTATTTTCTTCATTGTAGTATTCTTTATTAAAGTGTCCGTTGGCAATCAGCCAATCAATAGCCAATACACAAGATTCGACAGGTGATGCGGTTTCAAAGGATTTCACATAGGGATAAGAGAGTAACCAAGCATCGCTTGTTTCGTGATGCAAGCCAAAAACATTCTCACTGGTTCCTATTCTGATTTCGGTCGGAAGTAACTCCAACAGCCTACACAAACTCCATGCAGGGACATCCTCACCCCACAATCTATCAAATACTTCTTCTCCGGCCATTGGCGATCCGTCAGGATGCTTGTGAAAAGGAAATGCAAGTTTGGCTATTCTTTGAGGAGTCCAAAACTTACCTCTCAATGTAGGCGGCTTGGTTTGTAACTCCCACTCTAAAGCTGGTACCTTACTCTTTGTATGATGATATACCATATCAGCCGTTTCCGGCTTTAGTCCCAAAGCGAGCAATCTTTTTGACTGCTCATGGGTAGTACATATTTGCGATTTAAATTCCATTGCTCTTATTTTTGTTATTAGTTAAAACTGATTGCCACATACCTATAGAACCGTATGTATCCGAAACAATAAGAGGGATTCTCTGTATTATCACCTATCTCAATTCGCACGTTATAGCCTTTCATCCGTAAAAAGCGTGCAGCTATTTCATAGGCGGTGTATCTTTTTCCATGAATATCCCAATAGCTGGATTTCCATACTGTTTGAGGAATACCTTTTTTCAGAATCTTCTTAAAGGCTTTGGCGGTTCGTATAACTTCTTTTTTATTCATATTTGTTCCGATTTTAATTTCTTGTTTATTTCTTTTTCAGCAGCTCTGGTCCCTTTCTTGAAACCCTCTACAAAGCTGTCAAAACAAGCTCTATGGATTTCTAAAGTGCATCTTTGCATAAGTGGACAAATCGAACATTTTTGGCTAAGCCCTGCGGACTTTTTAGCGAGTTTCGTTACATTTTTCATTGGTTTATCCTTTCATTCTGCCTAAAAAGGCAAGTTTAATCACATCATATTGAGTTCCTATCCATGCAAATTCCAACATGGCATTATCGTCTGCAATGTCATTAATTTGCATGATTGGGTAGTTACCTTGATTTGTGCTATAACAAACACACGAACTGTAAATAAAATCCTCAACCTCTTCTTGACTTCTTGGAACATTGAAATAACTGTCAAGGCTTCCGATTATATGCTCTTTCAAGTATTCGGAACTATATGCAGCAGCAATCTTATCTTGATTTCTAAGTGCATATCTCATAACTCATCTTTATCTCCTAATTCAGACAACGCTTGTTCAAACTCTTTGAGTTTCTTAATGGCGTAATCTCTACGATAAGTGATTATATCACGACTTGTATAATTTGTATAGAACCGGTCTATAAGGTTTTGAATAAAAAACCTTTCAGGCTCTTCGCAATGATTCAATAGAATTACATAATTCGTGTTTCGTGGGTGGAAACATAGGAATCTATAATAATTCACTTTGCCGCAAGAACATTCAATTAAGCGTTCATCAGTCTTTAATTTCCTAATGTCTTCAGTGTTCAATATAGGTTTCATGATTTAATCCTCCATATTAGGTAGTAAATCTTCGATGTATGCCCAACGGATAATTTCTGCTTTTTTGTAAAAGTTATCCCAATTCATCGAATCAGGGATTACGTTAAATCTACCATTTTTGCATTGAGCAAGATAATTTCTTTTCCTTTCCGGACATTCTTTTGCATCATGCCACACGCTATTGATGCGCCAGTTTGCACCCCATTCCGCAGCTTTAGTGTGTTCAATAAATCTATCCACAAACCCCGGATTGTTCGGGTCTGCTGCAAACTCATTTGCATAAAGATGTTCCTTTATTGCCTCCTTGATGTTTTTTTT
>ENA-OONN01000003-OONN01000003.1-viral-metagenome-genome-assembly--contig:-NODE-3-length-26537-cov-6.955509_pt1 | contig 26537 bp, 26 predicted proteins | sample MGYA00245314_ERZ501090 | MGnify/ENA primary metagenome ERZ501090 (study PRJEB25959, sample SAMN05341350) | viral metagenome | host: human-associated | place: USA: California | collected 2014-04-23 | study...
TGCCTTAAGCTCTGCTGCTTTTGCCTGTTCTCTCTGTACGGCACTGCCGTAATCAGGACCCTTATAAAGTCTTTCCACGAATTAAATATGCAAAGTTCGCTTGGCTTAATTTCAAGCTGCGACGAAGAAACGCATATCAAGCTAATTATGGCTGGCAATCCGCATACATCTGAACATATTCTCAAACAGCTATCAGATGACATAGACGAAAAAATACGTAGTCGCATCGCTGAAAATGTAAATACTCCTCAAGATGTACTTGAAAAACTATCTTTAGACCTAAGTTCGCTCGTGAGGCTAGGTGTCTGCGACAATCCGGCAAGTTCTATTACTCTGCTTGAAAAACTGGCTCAAGACAAAAGTGAAGATGTTCGATTAGGTATGTCTGAAAATCCCAACTGTCCTGAATCTCTTTTAAAAATACTTGCAGATGACGAAAACACTTTTGTATCGTCGGCAGCTGCAAAAACCTTGTCATCACTAGAATAAGAGAAAGCTTGAATTCTAGGCACTTTTATGATGTAATGAGGTCTTATGGAAAGAGACTTCTTAGCGTGGCTTACAGGGCACGACCTGGAAATGGTCACCGCCAGCGATTGGCTCAAGATTCTAAAAATTCCAGCCATTACAATTTGGTTGCTCACTCTACCGCTGGGAATTTACGCTAACTTCGCAAACAAAGTCACTGCATTTGTAATAATTGGTGGACTGTCCGGTCTCTTCGGCTTGATGGCTTTGTTTTCCAAGAATGAAAAGAATCGAGTGATTTCCGCATTTTTCTCTATACTTGGATTTTTGACTTTCGCTTTTCTGGCTGTTTTTCGTGCGGCTGAATTTTCAAATAGAGTTTAATAAATTGAATTAGATCGAATTTGCCACCACTTTATCCGAAGTGAATACTTATGCGAGCATCTAGTTTGAAAGGGAATGAAACTTACTCCTCAATCATTTAGTTAACTGCCCAATTCTTTGATGCGACATTGAACCTTTTCAACATTATCTAAAATTTCGCATGCTTCTTCTGGCAGTAATATTTCATCGACTAATTCGGCTTCTCGAATTCTTTTTCTACAATGAGCCAAGGTCATTTCAACAACGTAAACAGATTAGCCCGCACCCCGGTTGTCAGGCACTTTTCGAGTTTCGGCCAGGTTTCCTAATATCACAAAGGAAACTGAGTGCGATCCCAGAAACCATCATGAGTTAATCGATTCGAGCCTTTACGGACACGAAATTTGCACAAAAAATGTTGTATCCTATGAGATCGCTCAGACTTACTAGCGAGCCCCTATGGAGAAGATATGAACTCTAAACACATTCCTGTTTTACTTTCGCTTGCTACTGCAATTTCGCTCAGCTCAAAAGCGATGGCAGCAGACGCACCTAAAATTGATTTTCCTGCTGCAAGTCCCGCTTGCACACTCAAACAACGTGTCGGTTTGACCGATATCGAAATCGTTTATTCAAGACCAAGCGTAAAAGAACGCGCTGTATTTGGCGGCATGGTCCCTTACGGCAAAGTCTGGCGCACAGGCGCTAACCAAGCCACAAAAGTGACATTCAGCACCAATGTCAAACTAAACGGCAAAGAGGTTCCAGCTGGCACCTACGCTTTAATGACTATTCCAAACAAAGACGAATGGACTGTCATTGTCAACAAAGGACCTGAAGGCTGGAGCCCTTACAAATACGACGAGAAACAAGATCTCGTGCGCTTTGCGGTTAAGCCTGTTGAGATGCCTAAATCTATGGAAACATTCACCATTGAATTCAACGACATTCGAGACGAATCATCCAAACTCAATTTAGTCTGGGACAAGACTAAAGTTCCAATAGATTTGACAGTTGAATATGCAGACAAACTGACCAAACAAATTCAAGAAATAATGGCCTCAAACGATGAGAAGAAGCCATACTTCCAGGCTGCAAACTTCTACTACAATCATGGCAAAGACATGAACGACGCCAAGAAATGGGTTGAAGAAGCTCTTAAGGAGCGCGAAGCACACTACATCGTTTTCTTGAAAGCCGAAATTCTAGAAAAGCTCGGGGATAAAGAAGGCGCAGTTCAAGCTGCTAAACGTTCAAAGGAACTGGCTGAAAAAGCAAACGATAATGGCTACATCAAATTGAACGAAGCTCTGATCAACAAGTTGCAATAACTTAAAGTGAGACTCGCTCAAAGCCATATCAGATTAATACATGCCAAATGGTGGCGTCGTTGTTTAGCACTTGTGGTGCTATTTTCAAGCACGATGCCACTATTTGCTCTTTCTTCCTCAAATATGGATACGCAAGCAGATATGGAAAAAAATAGTTCTAATTCAAAAGCGATTTTGCGTGAACTTGAATATTTTCGCCAACTGGGAAGTGTTTTATATGTGGCTGCCCATCCTGACGACGAGAACACTGAGCTTCTGACCTATCTTTCACGCGGTCGCAAATATCGAACTGCGTATTTATCTTTAACACGCGGAGACGGTGGCCAAAACGTTCTTGGTGCAGACTTAGGCAACAAGCTCGGTATGGCTCGTACTCAAGAATTACTTGCCGCGCGCGCATTAGACGGAGCGCACCAGTTTTTTACCCGCGCTATTGATTTTGGCTTTTCAAAAGACTATCAAGAAACTCTAACTCTCTGGGACAAGAAAGAAATTCTTTCTGACATGGTGCGTGTCATTCGCACCTTTCGTCCCGATATTTTAGTCACTCGTTTTTCTACTAGCCCTGGTGGCACGCATGGACACCACACCACATCGGCAATTCTTGCATGTGAAGCTTTTAAACTAGCAGGTGACCCCAAAGCCTATCCCGAGCAAAAGCTTGAAGCGTGGCAGCCAAAGCGTATCTTGTGGAATGTAGGACGCTTTCAAAAAGATAAAGTATCTAAAGATCCTATTATTAAAGTTGAGGTTTTTGGCGACGATTCTGTCACCGGAAAGTCTTTTTACGACATTGCCAGCGCCAGTCGAGCAGAGCACAAAACTCAAGGTTTCGATACTTTTAAGTTGCCTTTCGTTCAGGGAGAAAAGCGTCAGGAAACTTTTCAGTTAATAGATGGAGAACCTGCAAGCAAAGACATTTTAGACGGAGTTGATACCACCTGGAGTAGGTTCAAAGGTGGCGAAGACATCGAAAAATCAGTAGGCGATATCATCACTAAATTCGATACCAAAGATCCATCTAAAAGCGTTCCTGGTTTATTCGAGCTTCGCTCAAAACTAGCGAAACTGCCGCCGAATCTTGTTATTAAAGAAAAACAAAAATTACTCAACTTAATTTTGCAGCAGTGCCTAGAGCTTAAAACCAAGACGACTATTAAAAATGCAGATGTAGTTCCCGGCGAGACCATGCAGCTTCACTCGACAGTCAGCATAAACTCGAATGTGTCTGTGACCTGGACTGGTATCAAATATTCTATGTTAAATAAAGAAATAAAGGCTGATTCCGTTCTCAAGAAAAATGAGCCAAGCTCTTTAGACTCGACTCAAACAATGCCCATTAATGCGCTTTTAACCCAGCCCTACTGGCTATATAAAGATGGCTCGCCTGGCATGTTTCACGTCGAAAACCCCGAGCTTATTGGCTTGGCTGAAAATCTTCCTTCTTTTCCTATCGTGAATACTTTTAAAATTGGCAAAGAAACTCTAACCATAGAAGACCAACCGATACAAGAAATTAAACGCGATAACACCATAATCCAAACACGCAAACTAAATGTGATACCGCCTGTATCATTGTGGCTCAATCCAGAAACAGCCATTTTCACTCCAAATTCATCTCAAAAAATTGAAGCCAAAGTACACGCAGCACGTGCCGGTACGAAAGGTTCACTTCATTTAGAAGCGCCTGCCAACTGGAAAATTGAGCCTAAAAATCAGCCTTTCTCGCTAAAAAATGCCGGTGACATCGCCACATTTTCATTTACGATTACCGCACCCGCCAAGCCACAAATTGCTCAGATAGCCGCATCTGCAGATATTGGTGGCAGCATATATAAAAATCAACGCCAGGAAGTGAATTATGCACACCTGCCTTTGCAATTGTTTCAGCCACCAGCTTTGGTGAGAGCTGTATGTCTTGATTTGAAGAAATCAGGCAAAACAGTTGGATATCTTCCCGGAGCCGGTGACAGCTTGCCTGAAAATCTTCATCAGATGGGTTACGTCGTAAAATCTCTAGACGATGCCACCTTGAGTGAAAAAGACTTAGTGGGACTTGATGCAGTCGTGCTTGGTGTGCGCGCTTTCAACACAAGAGAAAAAATCGGTAAAGCGATGCCAGCTCTTTTGTCTTATGTTGAAGATGGCGGCACTATGATAGTTCAATATAACACTGCCACAAAATTGAAAACCGACAAGCTTTCGCCTTATCCGCTCACCATCTCGGCAGATCGTGTGACCGATGAAAAATCAGTTATGACCTTTTTGGCTCCAGACCATGAAATACTGAACAAGCCAAATAAAATTACCAGTGAAGATTTTGACGGTTGGGTGCAAGAGCGCGGCTTATACTTTCCAGACAAGTGGGACGAGCATTTCACCCCAATTCTTGCATGTAACGACACTGGTGAAGAGCCTAAAAAGGGTGTTTTGCTTGTGACTAAATATGGCAAGGGTCATTACATTTATACAGGCTTGAGCTTTTTTAGAGAACTTCCCGCAGGCGTGCCTGGTGCATACAGATTATTTGCAAATATGGTTTCAATCGGCAAATGACAGAAGACAAAATAGACAAAATAGAAAAAACGATTGAAGATAACACGACCGGATTGCCATGGCCTAAAAGCTGGAAAAATGCTTACATTCTTGTAGCTTGTAGCTTCGCTCTTTGGCTTACATTATTAGTCTTGCTTGGAAACGTCGGGCAATGAACGAACTCGACATTGCCGTACTTTTAATAACTATATTTAGTATCACAGCGTTTGGCATCTGGCAAACTAGAAAACGCGATAGTTTATCGAGTTACTTGAAAGGCGCTGGTCAAACACCCTGGTGGGCAATCGGCTTATCTGTGATGGCTACTCAAGCAAGCGCAATTACTTTTCTGTCTACGCCTGGACAAGGTTATTTGAGCGGGCTTGGCTTTCTGCAAATTTATTTTGGTGTTCCGCTTGCGTTGATTTTAATATCGATGTTTTTCCTACCGATTTATCACAAGTTAAATGTATACACCGCCTACGAATATTTAGAGAAAAGATTCGATGGCAAAACGCGATTGCTTGGCGCAGTATTATTTTTATTACAACGAGGTATCGGAGCCGGTCTCACTATATATGCACCTGCAATTGTTCTATCTACAGTATTTGGCTGGTCGCTTCAGACACTATCATTAGTTGTGGATTAGTAGTAACACTATACACAATGCTTGGTGGCACAGACGCGGTAACAGTAACTCAAAAGTATCAACTAGCAGTTATTTTTATTGGCATGCTGACGGCTGCAGTCTGCTTATAGCCAAACTTCCACCAGATCTTTCATTTACGGATGCCATGCACGTAGCAGGAGGTTTTGGCAAGCTCAAAGCAGTGAACTTATCTACTGATATAAATGAGCGCTATACACTCTGGTCAGGATTATTTGGTGGCACATTCTTGATGTTATCTTATTTTGGAGCGGATCAATCGCAGGTTCAAAGATATATTTCGGGCTCGTCTATACGTGAAAGTCGGCTTGGTCTCTTGTTTAATGCCATCTGCAAAATCCCGATGCAGTTTTGCATTCTAATGACTGGCGTGCTCATGTTTGTGTTTTATCAATTCAAAGAGCCACCTCTATTTTTCGACTCAAGAGTGGCAAAGAATCTGCCGACTTATCAAGAAGAATTCAGTAAAACGCACTTACAAAAGAAAAGGTATTTAGAATCGTGGGTGCAAGCAAGACATAAAGGTGATGTGTCGGCAAGCAATATTGCTTTCGACCAGGCAAAAGCAGCTCACTTAGAATCTGAGCGCATTCGTCTGACAGCCACAAAAGAACTTGCCGGGCAGAAAAAACCAACCAAAACAAATGATGCAGACTATGTCTTTATCACTTTTATTTTGAAAGAACTTCCACATGGTGTCATTGGTTTACTCGTAACATCATTCTTTTTAGCAGCGCTTTCATCCAAAGCAGCAGAGTTAAACGCACTTGGTGCCAGCACCACTATTGACTTTTATCGTATTAAAATCAATTCTAATGCAACCGATTTTCAATGTCTAAAAGCCACGCGATGGTTCACATTTGGGTGGGGGCTTGTTGCTATCATGATCGCACTGGTAGCTAACTTTTCTGAAAATCTCATTCAAGCTGTTAATATCCTTGGCTCTATATTTTATGGAGTATTATTAGCACTGTTTTTGGTGGCGTTCTTTCTCAAGAAAGTGGGTGGTACAGCCGTCTTCTGGTCGGCCATTGTGGCACAATTGCTTATATTTGCAATGTATTTATCTAGCTCTATCTCTTATTTGTGGTTCCCCCTAATTGGATGTACCACATGTGTAATTTTGAGTCTTTTACTTCAGCATTTTATTAATAATCAAAAATCAACTGGGAAGACTGCCGCATGAGCTCACCTATAATATGTTTTGGACAACAGCCTTGCGGATTTTTTCCCAAGCGATTTCTGGTGGCAAAAATTACTGCTGCTCGTAAGCTACAAGCACAAATTGGCGGCGAAATAGTTTTCTTCTATCACGATAGTGACCACGACCCACGCGAGACTAGAACTATCCTCAGACATCGAACGACAAACGAAGAAGCCAAGCTCAATTTTACTTTCGAAAATAAAACTCAGCGCAAATTTTCGCCACTTTACTTAAAGCGCATCGAGTCGGGCTGGCACGAAAAAACCATTTTGCAATTGCCCAATTATCTGGATCATCCCCAAATAGATTTATTCAAGAGTGTCACCACAAACATCGTCTCTGATTTTTGTCTTGAAATGTATCGACTAATGGGATTTCTGGATGGTATCAAAGTATTAAAATCAAGCAGTGCCGAGTTTCGCAAAGAAGCTTGCGATATAAAAGAATTCTATGTCGATATTGAGCACGATGGCGAAATTGTGCGTGCAAGATTTGCAGGGGATCATTTTACATTGCACGAAGGTGGCGACAAGTTTTTAAAATTGCCCATGACTACTTATTCAAAAGAGCAAATCAGTCCAACACGAGACTCTCGTTTAGGCTGGATGCAATCTGTAATTAAATGCACGCACTATGTGTCTGGCGCAGGCGAGCAAAATTATATTCGCAAGCAAGACGCACCAGAAATAGAATATGTAACACGCGACGAGATAGACCGAGTAGATGAAGCCTATACCAACCTAGATGGAGCACAAAATGGATAAGAAACGCCCTCTTAGAATAGGTATCACTTGCTACCCCACGGTTGGTGGAAGTGGTGTGGTGGCAACAGAGCTTGGAATCGAGCTTGCTAAGCGCGGTCACGAAATGCATTTTATTTCATACGACCGACCATTTCGTTTGCCCGAGCAGGCTAAAAATATTTATTTTCACAAAGTACATATAAACAGTTATGGACTATTCAAATATCCAGATTACACTCTGCCACTTTCTGTCGAAATGGCCAAAGTAAGCTGCAAATACAACCTGGATATTTTGCATGTGCACTATGCAGTTCCACACGCTACAGCTGCCATTCTTGCTCAATGTATGCTGCCTGAAGATAAGCAACCAAAAGTGGTGACTACTTTGCACGGAACTGACACTACGCTTCTTGGAGCAGATCCAGGTTATGGACCTGCGATTTTGCATGCACTACAACAATCAGATGTAGTTACTGCCGTGTCAGAATTTCTCAAAACAGAAACAGCACGAGTAATTGGATTTAAAGGCGATATCAGAGTCATTTATAATTTCTCCGACTTGCCAAAACCTACAAGATCAAAATCTGAAGTGAGACAAGAACTTGGCATCAAAGACGATGAAGTGATGATTATTCATGCCTCAAACCTGCGTCCGGTCAAACGATTCGATTTATTGCTCAAAGCAGTAGCCGCACTAAAAGATCGGAAAAAATTCAAACTTGTTGTAATTGCAGGAAACGACTTTACTCCATTCCACAAAGACGTCCAGAGTTTGGGATTAACCGACAATGTGGTGGTGCGTGAAAACGTATTGCAAATCGAGAATTATCTTCAAGCTGCAGACCTTGCTTTGTACACTTCTGATACCGAAAGTTTTTGTCTCAGTATTTTAGAAGGCATGCTGTTCAATTGTCCCAGTGTCTCCACCAATGTTGGTGGCATTCCAGAAGTTGTGAAAAACAATGAAACCGGACTTCTTGTACCCAAAGCAGATGTGGAGGCGCTGACTAAAGCGCTTGAATCACTTATTCAAGACAGCAAACTTCGCAAAGAATTGGGTGATGCAGCAGCCATAGACGCTAGGGCAAGATTCTCCGCCAATATTTTGATTCCACAATACGAAGATCTTTATTACAGTCTTATAGAAAAGAAACTAGTCACCGATTCTGCACTCAGCAGCAGCAGCATGTGCAGTTAGTCCCTCTAATCTGGCAAACTGTGCTGTTTCTCTGCCCAAATGATCTGCTTTGTCGCTCGATTTCATCCAAGACTGTGCACGTAAAAACACAAGCGGATTAAGCGCACCTGAATACCTTGCAGCACCACCTGTGGGGAGGGTGTGATTTGGTCCAGACATATAATCACCATGCGGAACCGTTGCATAATAGCCCATGAATAGAGCACCATAGTTCAACAGGCCAGATTTCAAACTCTCTGGATCTTTGACCTGTAGCTGTAAATGTTCTGGTGCCAACTCATTTGCTTTGTCGACGCACTTAGATAAAGACGGCAAAACGAGAATTGCATTGTACTTAACTGAATCACGCACGAAATCAGGCAAATCCAGTGTATCCAGGTTAGCTGTAATTTCTTTGGCAGTCGCTTCGGCAATATCTTTATTATCAGTGAATAAATACGCCCTTGCACCAGGATCGTGCTCTGCCTGCGATAATAAATCAAGTGCAAGCCACTTTGGTTTAGCGCCACAATCGGCGATGATGGCAATTTCACTTGGTCCTGCCAGCATATCTATGCCTATTTGTCCTTGCAATTGTCTCTTGGCTTCTGTGACATAAGCATTGCCTGGACCCACAAGCATGTCTGCGCGCTTCACCGATTCTGTTCCAAATGCGACAGCAGCGGCTGCCTGCGCCCCGCCTATTTGATAAATTTCACTCACACCGCATAAGGTGGCAGCATAGATAATTTCGTCGCATACAGAAGGCGTACAGATACAAATCTCTTTCACCCCTGCCACACGCGCAGTCATGGCTGTCATGAGCGCAGTAGAAGGCAATGGATATCGTCCTGATGGCACGTAACAAGCCACTCTTTGTACAGGCTTGAAGTCCATTCCAGTTTGGAAAGTCTCATTGTCCACCGTGACAGGCTTTATTAAACTCATGACGGCACTGGCATATTTTTGAATTCTATTAGCTGCGATTTCAAGAACATCTTTAGATTCTTTAGGCAGTCGCATACAAGCTGCATCTATAGATTCAAGACCCAAAAGCCAGTTATCGGTCACTTTATCATTGAGCTTTTTTGCCCAGTTCTTGAGCGCTTGGTCTTTGTCTTTGCGAACTGAAGCAATTATCTCCTTCACTCGATTTTCAATTTCAGACTCGTTTGCCTCGTCGTGAATGGGTTTGAAATTCAGAGCTTCGTCGCCATATAGAATTGGGATCATTTTATTTGGCTCTCCCAGACAACTCACCTTCAATTTGTTTCCAGCTCAGTCCTTCGTCGACTGCAAGAACACTGACGAAATAAAGCAAGTCGCCTATTTCCCACTGCAAATTCTGGCGCGAAGTGTAATTCATCACTTCACCGCATTCTTCCGATATCTTTTCAAGTAATAGTTTTCTATTTTTCAGTAACTTGGTCGTGTAAGACTTTTCTGGCATCTCTTTTTTGCGCTCTTTTATTTTTTCAAACAAAACTGGCAAAGAAAAACTGGGCGCGGTCTGATTTCGGGTAAAACAGCTATAACTGCCGTCGTGGCAAGCAACGCCTTCTTGAATGACTGTAAATACAAGACTATCTTTATCACAATCAGTGCGACAAGATAAAAGGGTCTGGGTATTACCAGATGTTGCACCCTTCTCCCAGAGTTCTTGACGAGAACGACTAAAATAGATGCCTTTGCCAGATTCCAAAGCTTTTTCAAGCGACTCTTTTGAGCTATATGCAAGCATCACTAATTTTTGATTCTGGTCTTGAACCACTGTTGGTATCAGTCCATCTGGTGCAAATTTAAGACATTCTATTAATGCCTTGCCAAGGTCAATGCGTCCTGTATACAATGCCATGCCGACCTGGACGTCAATATTATTTCGACTTAGCTCTATCACTTCTTCTGTATTAGCAACGCCACCAGCCACAGTGAGCGGTTTATCCAGACTATCTCGCAATTGTTTCACCGCTTCAATGTCCATGCCACCAAGACCACCTTCGGCTTCGACATATGTGCTCAAAAAACTATTGCAATAAGGCGCCAGTCGCTTGGCTCGCTCAAGCACAGACTCACTAGTGGTATTAGTCCAGCCTTTGTCGACTACTTTGCCATCTTTGTGATCGAGTGCCACCATTACTTTATTCTGAGGCAATTGTTTTAAAAGCTCAGGTTCTGCTCTGGTTCCAATTATTATTTGGCTTGCACCAGCTCGCAAATATTCCTGAGCAGTTTCGACATCTCTAATGCCACCACCAACGCGCGCATCGCAAATCTGACAAATTTCCTTTATTAAGGCTTTGTTTTCACCTTTGCCCATGGCTGCGTCCAGATCAATTACAGCCACTTCGCCATATTTATTGAACTTTCGTGCAAGCTCCAGTGGACTTAATTCAGCTTCCAAAACAAATTCTTTGCCCTGACGCAACTGAACTGCTTTGCCATTAATAATGTCTATGCTTGCCACTAACATATGCGCACCTGCACTCCCTCTTGATTGAGTATATTTTTGATTTCGCCCACTGTATGCGAGCCATCGTGAAAAATAGTGGCAGCAAGTGCTGCATCGGCAAAAGCTAGTTTGAACACATCAACAAAGCTCTGGCTATTTTTGGCGCCACCAGATGCGATGATTGGCACGGGCAAGTTTTCGGAAAAGTATTTGACCAGCTCTAAATCGAACCCAGATTGAGTTCCGTCTTTATCCCAAGAAGTAAGCAATATCTCGCCCGCTCCAAGCTCCACGCACTTAGTAGCCCAATCGTATGCATTCATGCCTGTGTTCTCACGTCCGCCCTTAATTAAGACTTCCGCTACGCCGTCTGAATTGCGCTTAGCATCTATGGCTACGACACAACATTGCGAGCCGAATTTGATTTTAATATCAGTAATGAGCTTTGGATTTTTAACTGCTTGTGTATTGACCGATACTTTGTCAGCACCAGCTTGAAGCAAGGCTTGCACATCGTCGATTGTATTGACGCCACCGCCTACAGTGAATGGAATAGATAGATTTTTAGCTACATCTTTTACCCATTCAAGCATGGTAGAGCGCTTCTCGTGCGAGGCTGTGATATCTAAAAAGACTAGTTCATCGGCACCTTGCTTTTCGTATGCAGCACCCAATTCAATAGGGTCGCCCATATCGCGCAGACCAGTAAAATTAATGCCTTTCACTGTGCGACCGTTGGCCACATCTAAACAGGGAATAATTCTTTTACAAAGATTATTTGCTGACATCAAAAAGCCACCTTTGCATAAGTTTTTGTCCAAAGGCACCACTTTTTTCTGGGTGAAACTGAAAGCCAGTAATGTTATCGCGCTGCACTGCTGCACAAAAACGCTCGTAATAATCGGCCGAATATAAAGTATCAGATGAATTAGTAGGAACTGCGTAGTAAGAGTTAACGAAATAAGCGTATCCAGGCTCATAGCCATTGTTCTGCAAATTATCTAGCTTGTTCCAGCCAATTTGTGGAACTTTGCCCTTTAAAAAACGCACCACCGACCCTGGTACCAGACCAAGACCGTTTACACCTGGTGTCTCCTCGCTTCCATCAAAAAGAATCTGCATTCCCACACAAATACCAAGATAAGGCGTGCCAGATTTTACTAATTGCGATACACACTGGCTCAGTCCGCCCTTCTCGATAGATTGCATAACCGCACCAAAAGCGCCTACACCGGGCAATATAAGGGGTCTATTTCCTTTGGGTAAATTATCAAAACCAACTTCATTAACACTGACATTCAGACGCTCAAGCAAGCGCAACACGCTTCCTTTGTTACCGCCGTCTATGTTTACCAGATCAACTTCTATCTCAGTTTTCATCGAGCATGCCCTTAGTCGATAAATACTCGTCATTGTCTAACTGCTTGACGCACTGTTTCAGTGCGCGTCCACAGGCTTTATAAACTGCTTCTATAACGTGGTGGTCGTTGTCTTGCACAATTATGTGAACATGCAAAGTAGCTTTCAATCCGTCTACAAATCCTTTGAAGAATTCTCTGAATAAATTAGGATCGAAACCGCCAACAGTGAAATTGCCAAACTTGACATTCCAGGTTAGATTGCGTCTTCCGCAAATATCTATGGCGCAAACTGCCAGACTTCCGTCCATCGGAAAGGTAAATGACCCTGCGCGCTCTATTCCTTTCAATCCGCTTAAAGCTTTGTAGATTACTTCGCCAAGCACGATGCCACAGTCTTCAATCAAGTGGTGCGGGTCGACCTCGATATCGCCTTTTGCTTTAACGCTTAAACTGAATCTGCCATGGACAGCAAATGCTTCAAGCATATGCGACAAAAATGGCAAATTAGTATCTATATCAACCGAACCTGGACTATCCAGATCGATAGTCATTTCTATCTGGGTCTCTTTGGTATTGCGCTCGACTGTTGCTTGCCTGCTCATATTAGTTCAGTCCTCATAGTCCCAAAAGCTCCTTCAACTCGTCTACAGATTTTAAAACACGCGCTGCACCAGATGCAGTTAACTGTTCTGCACTAAGTGTGGTACTGACACCAAAAGCCTCAATTCTTCGAGAAAGTGCTGCTGAGACATCGTCTACCGAATTGCCAATATAAATTGCATCGCTCAAATTGTTCTCTCTCATGCACGCCTCAAGATAGTCACCCGAAGGTTTTGCATGCAAGTGCGGTCTGTCGCCAACACAGTAAACCTGGTCGAACACCGAATCAAGACGCGAACCCCAAACAGGGTCATATTCAACCCGACAGCGTCCAGTTACTATAAAAATTCGATGACGTTTGCGCAAAGTCTCAAGTACGCCAAGGTCGCACATTAGCGTTTCTGCATCCATCGCGATTTCTTTATACATCGGAATCGCGGTCAAAACAATGTCTTCAATATCGGCTTCATAACCGCGACGATTGATTAACTCTTGAGTGGCAATCCAATCATCGTTGTAACCGCCCTCTGCTTTGAGCGCGCTTAATTCGCCCTCTTCAAGTGGAATTCCAGTATAGTTTTCCACTAAATTCTCAACCACTTTTGCAAAACTTTTGGAAGTATCGACGATGGTATCGTCTAAATCGAAAATAATTCCAAAAGACTTAGAGAACTGGTCAAGCACACTCAAGAATTTGTCATTCTCAACTTGGGTTCCGGTCGAAACGCGCACCATGCCGTCTATCACTTCGCTGCGGTCACGTATAAGCACAGACTGTTCGCGACAAAATTCGGTAAAACGCTTAGACAGAAAACCCATTTCAACTAAAATGCTATTGCTTGCACCCCGCGTCACTTTGTACCCGCGATGCTCAATTTCTGTCGCTAAATTATCCAATCGAATCAACGAATTTTTGACCTCCAACTTTACCCTTGTTGCATTATCCAAAAGTTTTTGCGCCATCCACACTGCAGCTGCGTTTACACTGTACGGAAGCTTGACTCGCTCCAATACTTCAATTAGCTCTGGCTTGCCAAACACAATTCCAAGTCTAAGCCCTGCCATTCCCCAAGCTTTGGAAAATGTTTTGAGCACAAGCAGATTATCGAATCTATTTATAAGAGACAAACAACTATCCTGATTGTATTCACCATACGCTTCGTCAATTACAATCAACGTCTCCGGATAAGCTTTGCACCACGACGCAACACGCGAAACTTCGAGCACTGCACCAGTTGGATTTTCTGGAGAGGCAAAGAAAGCTATTTTGGCACCACTTTTTAGTTCGGCTTCGATTCCATCTATATTAAAAGATAAATCAGCCAACACTTTTACAGCTCGAGTCTCGGCTCCAGCCAGTCTCAAACTATGTGGAATAATGGCAAAACACGGGTCCGAAACAATGGCGCGGTCTTCTCCAGCCTCTATAAAAGACGACGAAATAACAGATATGCCTTCGTCACTTCCGTTAGTCAAAAGCACCGATTCTTTTGCCACCGAATAATATGCTGCAATCTTTGCATTTATCTCGTCATATTCAGGATATGTATTGAACAGTTCTTCAGGTAAATCAGCGCAGTTAAATACATCCGAAAAACCAGTTGTGTTCTCGTTAAAATCAAGACGAGCGAAATTGTACCTGCCCTCTTTGGGTCTTTTGTATGGTGGCAACTTGCTTACTGTCAATCTTGGCGAAACGGACATTAGACAATTTTCTCCAATTTATATTCGAGAATATCTTTGGCACCCCATGCCACCAACTTTGGAATCAAGCTTGGCACCTCATCTTTGTCTACTGCAATTTTGACTGCATAACCAGAGCCTTGATAAAGTTCAGATACTGTAGGCGATTTCATACAAGGAAGATTTTTGACGATACGCTCAAAATCGGCTTTGTCTACGTTCATTTCAAGCAACACTTTCTTACGTGCGGCAAGCGAGCTTTTCATCAGCATCACAAGCTCTTCTAACTTTTGCTTCTTGGTTTTATTCTCTAAAGCTTCGCGACTGCAAATGAATCTTGTGGTCGAGCGCATCACTTCATCGATTATTACTAATCTATTAGATACAAGCGTGGCACCAGTGGCAGTGTTATCTATAATCAGGTCCGCATCTTCTGGTGGCAATGCTTCTGTGGCGCCATAAGTGCGAATATAAATGGAATTTAGTTTCTTCTGTTCAATATAAGTTTCAGCCAGACACTTATACTCAGATGCAAGCACAAGCGGCTTACTTCCACTGCGCGCCTTCTCTAAATCTAGATTTTCAGGCGCCGCCACCACAATTCGCACCGGGTCAAAGCCGAGATCAAGCAATTCGACCACATCTGCTTTCTGTTCAACAATCCAGTCGTAACCTGCAAATCCGCAATCGTGCCTACCTAGAGAAACCAAACTTGGAATATTCTGCGCTTTTAAAAATTTGCCCTCGATCATCGGATCGCTTGATGTTGGGCGGTAAGAGCGCGATTCCTGACTAAACTGAATACCCAACCCTTTAAGTAAAGCCAAAACTTTATCTTGCATACGCCCAGTTGGGACGGTCATCTTCAGGACATCTTTGCCAGAGTCGGCACTGTTATCCTTCTTAGAATTGGCTTCTGTTGTGGTTTGCATTGTTTGCCCCTACCTTTGGCTAACTGTTATAACGTACAAAAAAACCCGCTTGGCGCGGGCTCTAACATTTACAAGATTGAATTCAATCTAAAGACCTGTCAGCCCGCTTCAAATTTCCAATTTGTGATGATGTGCGTGACGCTTGCGGCTCACACTTTTCCATTTGGCAAATTTGAGGTCGTTCTCTAAAAGCATTTGCGCCTTCCGATTTCTGACTTTTCCAGGGTAACATCGCCAAAATGCCATGGCTACATTTCCATAAGCAATGTAACATGACAACTGGCTAATGTTTCATTCTATGGGGCTTAAGGCAGTTTGCGGACCGCAGCCCGACCTTCGGAAAACGAGCTTGCAAATGCGTATTTGGGCTTTATAACGAATTCGCCAGTGGGCTCAATGTATCCAAATTTTTCTTTCTTATTCTTGCCCGAACCCTCGTATATGGACGCAGCCGCAAGACCATCGTTGAAACTTTTGGCGGATACAAATTTGCAAGGAATGACAAATTTTCCAGTCGTATCTATATAACCCCAGAGTTTTTCTGAATTTACTCCCGACTCTTTTTGTACCGCTGCCAGACCCTCACTAAAGCGACGGGCATCACAAAACTGTGGAGGTATCTTGAACTCGTAATTCGAATCGATATAACCCCAATTGGCGGTGCCTATTTTTCTGGCAATCGCAAGTTCCTCAGAAAAAGGAATACATTCCATGCCATTTGTTTTAATCAAAGAATCAGGATGCAAACTAATGTTTTCATCACTCTCATACAAAGCAGGGTCGTCGTCCATTGTATTTCTGCGCTTTGGTTTGGGTGTATTTGGCGCAGGTACGGTCTCTCCAAGAAGATCGATACATTCCACCGAACGGCTTCCTATCCTTCTTACTTCAGCAATATAATTATGAAATGGCATGGCTAAATCATATCCGTCATTAATTTCGATATCGCCATTCTGGTTTATATACTGATAGGAATGATCGAAAATTGTGGAGTCCGGATCAACGAATTGAGCCCCACCCAAAAGGGCAATAATACAAGCAAAAAACTGTAAAACCATCAAAACTATTGCAGCCTTTGTAGAAGCATAAAATTTATCGATTGTGATAAGTCCAACGGCTTTATAAATCGCTATTAAAATCAGATTTGCAATGAACAAAATGACGACCGCAATACCAAGGCCAAAGGTCCAAATGACCGGCAAAGGCGCAACGCCACCACTAAGCGAAACAAAAAGATTGGCATAAGTAAAAATAACAAAAGCAGCTGCAATGGCAATGCAACTTACCAATGCTTGCAATGGAGCAAATATCAAACCGCTAACTAGTTTGTATTTTGCAAGACTGATACCAGTTAATCGTGGAAAAACGAAAAAGTACACAAGAAACGAGCTGAGCAAAGCTGTTGCGATGTAAATTAAGATGTAAGTTAATTGACTCATTCGATTATGTTAGCAGGAAATTTCGGCAAAGGATTTCTGGAATTAACAGATCCATTACTAAACTATCAAGCCATGAGGCTTAGCCCTATTGACGAACGACGGCAAGTCCCTCAGAGAAAGAGCTTGCTTCAACATATTTTGGCTTTATGACAAATTTTCCAGTCTTATCGATATAGCCATATGCATACTTCTTATTCTTACCACTGCGCTCTAATATGCATACGAGTGAAAGACCATCGCTGAAGCATTCTGCAGAAATGAATTTTGGAGGGATGACATAATTGCCCGACTTATCGATAAAACCCCACAGAGATTCTGTTTCGAAGACCGAGTCTACACACACTGCAGCCAAACCATCTTTGAAGTGCCTGGCGTCGCTAAATTTAGGAGCTATCTTGAACTGAAAATCAGGATCGACAAATCCCCAATCAGTAGTCCATTTCTTTCTGGCTAAAGCTAAACCTTCAGAAAAGGGAATGCACTGAAAGACTTGTGTCTCGATAACAAAATCGGGATCCAGGCTTCTAGGTCCCTTGGACTCGTACAAAGCTGGGTCATCGTCGAATGTATTTTTGCGTTTAGGTTTCTCTTCCTTTGGCGCAGCAACTGTCTTTCCAGTACGATCGATATATTTTTTATACGATTCACGACCTCTGGTTTGCACCTCAGCTATTCCGTTCTTAAAAGGAGAGGCAGAACTAAATTTTTCATCGATAGCTACGTTGCCTTTGGTATCTATAAATGAGTAGGAAGGTTCAAAAGGAGTAAAGTTATTATCGAATTTCACAAAAGGGGCCGCACCAAAAGTGACGGCAACACAGGAAATCACTTGCGATACCATTAAAATTAAAATTGCTTTTGTGGCAGCATACTTCGCATTAATTTCGATGATCCCTAAGGATTTATAGAAAGATATCAATGCCAGATTGGCTAAAAACAAAATTGCAGCCGTAAAACCCAAACTCAAAGTAAAAATCATTGGAACAGCAGCGACACCGCCACCAAGGGCGGTGAAAATACTTATCACCGTAGAAAAATATAGCGCGATACCAAATGCAATGACAGTAACAACTCCTTGTAACGGCGCGAAAATCAGTCCGCCAATTATTTTTGGCCCAGTCAATTTGATACCAGTCAAACTCGGAAAAACAAAGAAGAATACCAGTGACGAACTGAGTAAAGCTGTCCCGAGACATATTAAGATTAGAACTAACTGACCCATTACCCAATAGTAGCAATTTTGCAATTGGACATAAAGCCCATGGTCTAAAATAGAGAAAATTTCTAAGGCAATTCGAAATACGCCCGATGCTGCCACTGATCAATCTTAGCTTTGTCAGCAGCGGCTAACTCAACCATTCCCAACTTTTCGAAGAGTTTGTAGCGATAATAATAAGCGTCGCCAGAATAAGAATCAATCTCGATTGCCTTGCTAAGCGAATCTCGGGCTTCATCATTCAAGTCATTCAACATTTGCATCAAACCCAGATCAGACAATATTTCTGCACTATTGGGTCTAGTTTCATTGGCTTCAGAAGCTAGCTTTAGTGCTCCAGGCAAATCGCCAGTCTTCCACAAATAAGTCGATTTTGCACACATTACATAGACCCGCTCAAGAACGGATTTAGCAAGCTCCTGAGCAATGTCTAAATCTTTTTTTGCATCTTCAAACTGCCCAAGCAACATGCGACAAAGCGCTCGGTTAATCAGTGGAAACGACGCTGTCGAGTCTAGCTGGTGCGAATTCGTCAGCTCTTGAATGGCAGTCTCAAACTTGCGCTCCTTCATACGAATAGAAGAACTAAAAGTGAGCAAATGTGACATCTGCTCCTTGGGAAGTTTTTCTGTTAAGTTCTGCATCAAAGAATGAAAATCGGATATCGCCTTTTCAGTTTGATGAACCTTCATCTCAAGCTGAATTCGCTCAAGTTTTGACCACAAGTCCGGCTTCTTAATTTTATCAAGCTCAGCTAGAGCGTCTTCGTGCTTGTAGAGACGCTGAAAAGCTTCCGCTCTAAAAAGGTAGAGTTGCTCAGCTTCTTTATGCTTGGCTGTGCGACCTTCACTTGTAATCAATACATCCTCGAAACGGTCGAGTTTCAATAGAGCATGCAATTTCAAAATTAAAATCGGCTCGTAGTAAGCGATCTGATTAAGATAGCGATCTGCAACTGATATCACTTCCTCAAAATGGCTCATTGCAAGATGGGCATGTCCACAGTAAAGATAAAGATCTCGTTTCTTTGGAAAGCGCGCAATCATTTTTTCATACAGCTCAATAGCTTCGGTATAATTCTTATCAACGAATTTTACGTGCGCTTTTTGAATATTGCGATCACCTATTGCCAAGGCACCAAAGAAAACCAAGACACTTACAAAGTTGGCTGCTTGAATGCTTTTGGTTATGTCCTGATAGAAAATGAACGCGAGCACCGCTAGTAATGCCATCAAACAGACAGCGACACTACAAGATGTTTTGAACGAAGCAAGGTCTCTATAAAACAAAACTTTGAATGTGATAAGTCCAATGCCTAAGATGAAAAGCATTAGATTTAGGACATATACTAAAGTAACCGTCTGTTCGTGACTCATTTATGAATCACTCAACAAAACTGGGCAGCGCTCAGTGAAAATCTTACAGCTTTCATCCACATCTTTCTTGTAAAACTTCACAAGCTCGACAATCTGCGCATCTTTCTCTTGCAACAAAGAATCAGCAAAGAGCGGTCTCGATTCTGGTGGCAAATACAAATCCATGTACTCATCTACTAAAGGACTAATTAGATTCAATAAATCGTACATTCTGATGAGCTGACAAAGCGATGCAATCTCAGTTGCTACAAGCATCTCGTCTTCTTTTCCAGATAAATAACTCTGCACCAACCCTTGAACATTTTCTATTTCTTCGCCGATGCTTTCCACGTCGATGGTCGCTACAGAATAAGCTTGATTAAAAATGTCTTGTTCCAATCTACGGCTGGTCTTTTTTAGTTGCGAATACTCATCTAAAAACTCAAGATACAAATTGAACGGCCACAGCTCGCGCCCTGAAAAAAGCACCGAAGCTTCCTTGATGCTCAGGTTGCTGTTAACTATTTTGTGGGAGACGTCTTGCAGTTCTTTGACAGAGGGCATTGGTTAAATTCCAGGCGATTCTTTTAGATTGTAGTCTATATTCCCCTAACAGTTCAAAAACTGTTTCGTCCCCACCCAAGCGTGTCGTCCGATGAGACATGATGGCTTAGAGGTGCTCTGACATGAGTAAGCGATTTTTTCTATGCCTTTCGGTTCTCGCCCCATGCGTGACTTTCTGGACACTGCGTTTTTTCCTCCTGCTGCTTATATTGCCTGGGCTCGAACCTTTTGAATTTCCGCACTTCATCTGGGCATTATTTAAAAGTACCTATTACGCAATTATAGGTCTTCTCTTTGGACTTGCAGTCTATTCAACAATGAGACCGTTTGGTTGGGTGGCAGCCTATACAACATTAGTATGCGCATTGTTGATTCAGTTTCACATTGGCTCCAATGGAGCGCTGCTCGTTCAGCTCAGAGACCAAGATGTTATTCTTGTTACTTTCCATGTAATTAGTTTAGTCCTAATTCTTGCTTTAGCGTTTCGCTCAATCACTCTAAAAAACTTTCTCGCTTTCTCATATATTGTCATCGGCTCATCTTTGCTAAGTCTCGACGTAACCTATTCACCAGAAGATCATTTGCGGCAATCAGACGTAATAATTCAACAGTTTGGTGCTGTGCTTTTTGACGTCGAAATGCGTGATGTACATGACTATGCTTTGCCACCTGGAGTAAAGTCAGTCTTAGCATCACATCAAACAGTGTTGGCCATCGAAAAGGAAACAGGCAATAAAATGATTATCGAGGCGGGCGAGGGCACTATGAGAACCATTTCTTGGGACGGAATTTCTCGGTCACTAAATGTGATGCCACAAAAAGATCAACTCCACTATCCAGACCGTGCAGGGCTATCGTACGACAATAGATTCATTTGGAAAAATCATAATGGTGTTAGAAGATGCACCTATGAAGAAAAAGTTTGCTACTTCAACTCTGAAAAAGAACTCGATGACTGGAAAAAGAAAGAAATCCATGGAGACTGGAAGATGACAGAAAACCCAGATGGGATTTTAGCCTCCTATTCTACTAAGCGCGAGTGGAATGCTGTTGTTGTCAGAGTGGAGAAAGGTGCTGTGAAAGCTAATCATCCGGATCATTCGGATCAAATGCTTTGATGCCGTGCTCTTTTAAAAATTGAACATCCTCTGCAGACATCTCTGTATGGCACATCTCGATTTTGCGCAATGACTTGAATTTGGCAAACTCTCTTGCGGCCCCTTCTTTCAAGACTGAGTTTCCTAAGAAAACTTCCTTTAGTGCAGGAAAATTACTATGGGCAAGAAAGCCCGGTGCAATTGTATCGCCCCGCACATCTAATTTCTTGATATTGGGCAAATCTAAACCTACTTCATTTTGATTGGCCAAATTACTTTCCCCCAGCATAAGCTCTTTGGTATTTTTTGGAAGAGAATCGCGCAATAATTCTAGGTTATCGGTAGGAAATTCTAGAGCAAGCGTGCGTAGATTCGAGAATTTCTTTAGAAAGGGAATAGCTTTTACATCAATATTGTAGTTTTGAATAATGGACAATTGCTTAATGTCCGAATAATTTCTTGAAATGACATTCATCAACGATGCTGCCTCATTTTGCTCTACTTTCAACGTTATACAAATGTCCCACACACGCGGGAACCACTTTGGACTTAAGAAATTCTCCAGCTGCGTGCCGTTATTGACGAATAATGTTTCAGCACGCTTGAATGGCAATACGTATTTGAAATTTTGTTGATCTGTGAAATCAACCGGCAGACTGACTGTGCGCGGGTCGAACAAATCGGATAAAAATGGAATCTCAAACGCATTGATAGGTAGCCCGCATTGGCTTAATAAACATACAGCCGTAGCCAAACATGCAATTTTAACTTTCATTAGCGGTCGCCTAAGATGGGGGCTTCAATTACGAAGATAACCGCAGCTTGGTTCTCGTTTCGCTCAAAACCCGCACTTTCAAAAGTGATATGCAGTAGCTACTTTTTAAGCGAGCCCCGATCTGCCACTAAACTTTCGAAGCCTAAGTCCGCTTTATAGCAGGTGGTGCCCAATCACCATTCAACACGCTAGCGCATGGTGCATACAACCTCATCGTCACGCCAAGCGTGCCAGATGCAGGGGCTGGAAGCCAGTTTGCGACTTTATCTTTGCCGGGATTTTGGTGCTGAATATAAAGATCTACTGAGCCATCGGAATTTTTGTTCAATGGCATCCACGAGCTAATTGCAAATCGATTCAACTCATTTGCAACTTGAAATCCAGCCTCATCATACATGGTGACAGACCAAAATGCATTCACCGGGGGTAGTGCCTCTTTTTCGAAGTGAAGCACATAATTTTTATCACCAGTGAGTGGCATGCCATCGGCATCAGCAAAGTTTAGTGGATAAACGGCATCCTCAGGAGGATTGGCACCCAGACCTGCCATTGAAATGATCGCTCGCTTTAGATAATAGTTTCCATAAACTCCAATTGAGTCGGTATTCATTGCCCAGCCATTGACTGGTCTTCCCATCGCTTTTAGTTTACTCAACATCAACTTCAATGAGTCTTGGGTACCGCGCACGAATTCTTCCTTCAATTTTTGATCGAGCGCTTTAAGTTTGAAATCTTTTCCAACTTCAAATCCGACACGCCCAAGTCGCGCAAGAATAGACCAATCAGAATCATGAGGCGGATTTGTTTTTAACAATTCAGCTGCCATCACAAAGTAATCTTCTGGCGACATTGCATTTACAAATTCCAGTGGTGGTGTCTTCATATCAACACTTGCATCCTGTGTAAACGATGGCACCACATTCGACGGAGTACCATTCCATTTAGACAATGGTGTTATTTTCATCGCATTCTGGATGGCATGGACATTTACATAATCATCTGGTCCATCGGTTTTAGTACGTCCAATAACCCACACAAATGGCGTGGGAGAATTGATTCTAGAGACACCATCTGGTAATTTTCCACTCCAACTCGACGGCACAATGGCATAATTTTGCGCACTAGTTCCCGATGTACGCCAACCTGGTGATGCAAAAACATCGGTCCACATATCGAGCATTGGCATCAAATAGTACCTGCCACTGGTGTCAGGAATCGAGACAATGACCGGTTCTTTAGTCAAGTCGAGCCATGCCGAGCTATAAAGAGTATCGAAATTCGGTCTTACTACGACCTTAAAATCGGCATCAGGAAAAGCTCTCGTATGACAAAACTCATTTGCTGGTCCATAGCCCATTTTCTGTCCGACGGGCAAATTAGTTAGCTGGCGTCGTGTGACTTCCATTGTAATTAGCGGATAAAAGTAGCAATAGGCCTCAAAGCCGATTGCATAAGCAAGCTCTGGAGTGATGCTCAAAGACGCAGTAGATGTGGTCATATAGCCTCCGTCGGGTGAATTCAAGTCACCTTAGATCACTAATTTATCAGCTTGGCAGCTTAAACTACAGCTCATCCTTTAGAACGAATGCGGTCCTTCTTAGGCAGGAGGTTTGGGATAACCAGTCTTTTTATAATTTGGATAACCGCCGTTTCTACAGGGAAGTGTCATGAAAGATAAATTGCAGATTGCCGGACTGTGGCACAATCAACACCACTCGGAGATTGACCTTAGCCAAAGCGACAATGGTCAAATTACTGGAGCATTCAAAACCTGCACACAGGGCATGCACAAGGAATATCCGTTAACAGGATTTGCTCACGATGATGTCGTAGCTTTTTGCGTCAATTTTATCGAACATGGAAGCATCACCGCATGGGTAGGACAAATTCAATTCCAAAATGAAAAGCCGTTGTTAAATACACTTTGGCATATGTCGATGGAAATGGGTAAGTACGAAGCTCGCGATGACAAATCGTGGAAATCCATTCTATCTGGCGCAGACAGATTCTATCGCGGCCCTGCAATTTCTATGAATGGTGAAGGCGAAACTGAATCAATTGCTCAATACCCACCATATCTGGTTGGAGCCAGAAAGGCTTCAATTTATTAGTTGAGCATATCGGCCTGTAGATTGATTCTTTTTTGCGCAAATCCAAATATTGTATTAAAGTGCAAATCTAAAAATTCGCACTAAGTTTCCGGAAAACGCCCCCCGAGGCGCCGGAACAGGAAATAGGCAAGGTTTAAAAGCATTCAGCTTCCTTGCCTATTTCTCCTAAAGGATAATTTAAAAGGTGTAAAAATCATGGTTACAAGATTACTTCTGGCATTAACAGGTACAAAACAATCCTTATTTGCAAGCGAAGTGGCATTTAAGCTGGCAGTAAAGACTCAAGCATCAATTACCGCTCAACACGTAATCGACACTTATACAAGCTGGGAATTTCTTCGCAACGACGAGCCGGGGCTTTTAGCAAGCGGGCTGTACACAGACGCTTTTACCAGTCTGAGACACTCTCAAAAAAACATTGCTTCCGAACTAATTGCCGTTTGGAAAAGCTTAGCCGACAAGCAAGATGTCGAGTACAAATGTTTTGTTGACGAAGGAAATCCCGTAAAAGAAATCTGCAAAAGAGCGAAGAATTTCGACCTGGTCATTGCAGGGCACCGTGCGCGATTACAAGATGAACCAGAAGGTGATCCATGGCACGGAGTCAAATACACTGTGGCAGAGGGACTCGCTCATGACTGTCCAAAACCACTATTAATCGTTCAGCAGGCAGTGCCTAAACTATTTAATTAAATGAATGATATCGACCAACTTCGACAACTCGTCAAGTTCTTCAATATGGAAGGATGTGAATGTGATGCTGAACACTGGAAAGATGATTTGGTGCCGATTCAATTTCTAGTTGAAGAGATAAAAACAGATTCGTCACATCTTAATTCGTTATATCAATTTTTGCCCGCTCGATATCCAAAACTATTTGAAAAATTACTACTGAACTTTCGCTGGGAGCATTTTTCGGATACCGAAATTTGCGAATTTCTTCCCAATCCGAACGAACAGGATTTTTCTACTTTCAAGAGGCTCTTGTTCAGAGACAAATATTTGACTGATTTCTGTATTGAACATGGTTACTTGCCATTTGCAGAAGGTCCTGATGTTAGTTACGATCGTTTCTGTTTCGACTTGAACGGAGCAAAAACAAACGATTATCCAGTAGTGCAAATAGATCACGAGGAGGTTCTCTCGTGCACCCGAATCGGCAAGCCAGTCAAATGGGCGGATAGTTTTAGAGAGTTTGTTGATTTGACGATTAAGTTGGACCGGTCTACTGGACCTAGCCGATACCTTAGCCCGGAGGACTTGCGATAAACACTAAAACCTCTATCAGACAAATGACTCGCGACGAATTAGAAATAGCAGTCGAATGGGCGCGCCTGGAAGGATGGAATCCAGGTCTGCATGACGCCGATGTCTTTTGGCAGACCGATCCAGATGGGTTCCTTGCTCTTGAGCGAGATGGTGAAATGATTGGCTCGGGCTCGACTGTATCTTATGATGGCGAGTTTGGTTTCATGGGGTTCTTCATTATTCGTGCCGATCTGCGTAACGAAGGCTTGGGAAGAGATTTATGGATAGCTAGACGCGATAAGTTATTATCCAGATTGAAGCCGCAAGCTGCAATCGGCATGGATGGCGTTTTTTCGATGCAGCCATTTTATGCAAAAGGTGGTTTTAAGTTTAGCCATCGCAATCTTCGAATGCAGACAACTGGTCAATATTTAGATTACGATAAGTCTTGTGTGCTGCCGTTTAGCGAAAAAGATTTTTCTGATATTGAACAGTTCGATAGGCGTTGCTTTGGGTTTGCTCGCAATAGATTCTTGAGAAGCTGGCTTTTAATGCCTGAAAGTACGACGTTTATTTATCGCAGAAGCACCGAGTTCCTTGGCTTTGGCACCATTCGTCGCTGTCATTCAGGATGGAAAATTGGTCCATTATTTGCTAAATCACCCGAAGTCGCGAATCAATTATTTAGAGCACTAAATACGGTGGCAGTAGGTGAACCCGTTTTTCTGGATACTCCTGAAGTAAATGAAAATGCAATTGAATTAGCTAGTCAACACAAAATGACAGAGTGCTTTGGCTGCGCGCGAATGTATTACGGCAGTCCACCAAATCTGGCTTACAATGAGATTTACGGTGTTACAACCTTCGAGTTAGGTTAGAGCGAAGACGCCACCTGTTTATCTGTTTCGTCTATTTTTTCAATAGAATAGGCTGATTCTTCTGGCCAAAGCAGTATCGCCGGTAGAGACAATCGACGAACGAAAAGTTCTGTTGGCTCGTCCAGAATTGAAACTCTTCTAGAGTTTACTAATCTTGTGGGAAGTACAAGCAGTGTGCGGTTGAAATCTTCATTCAAAAATAAATCATCTGTTTTTGCTGGTGGCATGTTAGCTATAATTTTGGCTTCAGAATGGGCACCAAGTAATTTTGCCATGCCATTACAGGCAAGCATAAAATTTGAATTTTCATGGTTGGGTGACATCAAGATCTAAAACTTTTT
>ENA-OONN01000004-OONN01000004.1-viral-metagenome-genome-assembly--contig:-NODE-4-length-25757-cov-25.170933_pt1 | contig 25757 bp, 40 predicted proteins | sample MGYA00245314_ERZ501090 | MGnify/ENA primary metagenome ERZ501090 (study PRJEB25959, sample SAMN05341350) | viral metagenome | host: human-associated | place: USA: California | collected 2014-04-23 | study...
GATAATAGGACAAATACTCAACAATGCAACCGTGATCCAAACGAGTTCCTTAGAAATATCGCAGAGGGAATCTCCCGAGCCGATTTCGAGGAATCCAAACGGTGAGTGTAGCGTAAGTATCTATACCGGGGATTTAGCTGAGCCACGAGAAATAGCCGTATCTATCAGCAGATTGATGACCGCATTCCCGAAAATGGGAGATCCGTTCTTCAATTTGTTAGCGGAAAGGGTAAGGGCGAATAAGTTCACAGCTAAACGGCTTAATGACGCTATCAACCATCTTATTGACAACTTCAACTACAAGGAGCTTAACATAGCGGATATCATCAAGTTTGACAAGAGAGCCAAGCTATACTCTTACAACGACGTATGCAAGATGGTATCCAAGGGAGAGGCAATGTTCTCGGACTTTGCCGTTAAAGAGATCAATGGGACACATTACAGGGTAAAGAAAACTGATATAGAGTAACATGGAAATAACAGAGAGATTGAGAAATACCCCTACCGGTTTGATCGTGTTGGTAGGAGACATGAAAATTATCGTGGAAAAGTACAGGCCGTACTACAACGGGCAGAACAAGATCCCGTGCAGGGGATGCGTCTTCCGGGACGAGGGAGCGAGATTCTGCGAGTACTCATCTGCTTGCATGGCCCATCTGAGGCCAGATCACGAAAGCGTGGTGTTCGCTAAAACAGAGGTTTAATCATTCATCATAGTTGAAAGCTGCATTCATCCATGATGAGAGCAATAAAAAATAATTACATCAATGGAAAAAGAAACTATAAAGAACAAAGTATTTGAGATCATAAAGAGTAGACTTTTTCACAAAGATACGCCACTTACGATGGAATCCAAGCTGAAGGATGATCTATGGATGGACAGTCTTGACGAGGTAGAGATATTGATGGAGCTGGAGAAAGAGTTTGGCATATTGATCCCTAATGATGATCCCGGACGATGCCTTACCGTAAAGGACGTTGTTGATTATATAATCCGGAGGATGGAGGAATGAGACAATACAACGATTGGGAAGAGATCGACAAGGACACGAACGGCCTTGTCACCTCGCTAACCTACATGGTGCTTTTCGTGAACGACCAAGTGTATAACTACACGGTATCGCTCATGGAGGCCATTAGGAATAGCGAGCACTACAGGCATAACGCAAAACGGACGGCCAACGCTATCGAGAGGGGGATAAACGCTTATAACACGAACATCTTCCGGATAGCCAAGGCCAACAAGGAGGCGTTCGCCGAGATAACGCAAAGCATGGAGGAGGACGTGCAGCCTCATATAGACCGGTATTACTACACGATCAGCCAGATATTGCTGGATCACGGGGTATCCGGTTCGGCGAACAAGATAGCATCCTTGTCATCCACGATAAACATGTTGGCGCAGATGTCTAGGATCACGATAAGCGATTTCGGCGACAGGATGCGGAAAATCGTCCCGTTGGCCTACAATCCCCTATCCTATCTGGCACTGGACAAGGTAGAGTACCTGAGCGACCGGTTATCAAGCGAGGTCACGGGGAAGGACGTGAGAATAAACTTAAATGAGCAGCCCGGGATCGTGAAGGCGTTCACGGCGATAACGAATGCTATACTTGATCCGAGGGTGTTCAATAAGGCTTTTGAGAAAGCTGGATAAATTATTAATTTGATTATTATGATTTAGAGAAAACATTGTTTTGATATGAAAGCGAAAATAAGAAAGACTGGGGAGATCGTTGATGTTATCGCCTTCAAATCTTCCGAAGCCTGTCCTAAAAAGGATTGGGTGCGCTATGTGGATTCCGAGGGGCTTGATCTCATACAGGAACTCAACGCTCTAGAGGATCTAGAGGTTATAGATAAGACGGAGGATAAAGCCGTTGATTGGGAACAACGAAGATATGATTTGGCAAAGCGCTATTCTATCGAGTTTGTGAAATTGCAACATTATCAAGGCCGTACTGAATGCGGTATACTTTATTCTAAAGTAGTGGGATGGTCTGTGGAATTAGCCGATGAACTCATAGCTAAATTGAAGGAAGGAGGTGAATCATGAGAAATAAAGAACTAATCGCTCTTCTCCAAGAGCAAGACCCGGAAGCGGAGGTAATGATCCGCACGTCCGATGGAGAGTATGAGTACGATCCGGTGGATGTCACGTATGACGAACAAATCGAGTGCGTAATTATTCAGGAGGGGTAGATATGAGTAGACTAAAGATACTAAAATCCTCTCTTAAAAAGAAAGAGGATAAATTAGACAAAAAGATCAACGAACACTTTGGGGATGTAGCCTCCGCTAACGGGCAACTCTTAACGATAAGAGGAACGGCCCGGCCACTATGCGAAGATGGGACAGGCAGAACAACGCTATATCTAATCTCCAAAAGGAGATAGACAAAACCAAGTCGGCCATAGAGCGAGAGGAAGGTAAGCTCATAGGCATGGCCCGTAATAAAGAGCTAATGCCAAAGGAGATCACAGATCTTATCGATAATGGCATATTGACACAATGGGGAAGACATCCTCATATATTGTTTGTTGACGGAGTGGATAAGGCACGGATAATCTGGGATAACAAGAAGAAGATGGTCATGCACAAGTTCGCCGATTCATTAAAAGACAAAGAGCAAAGAAAAATATTCGCTCGGGTGTATAATTCGCTTCATGAGGCGATCAACAAGAAAAATAAATTATGAATATAGGATTATTAGCCGTTGACAGCTCATATCCCAATCTAGCCTTGATGAAAATAAGCTCATACCACAAGGCTAGAGGCGACACCGTGGATTGGTACAATCCTTTCGATCATTACGATAAGGTCTATATGGCCAAGGTCTTCGGATTCACTCCGGATTACCGGCAATATATGACTAATTGCGATCAAGTGGAGAAGGGAGGAACCGGTTATGACATAACGAGGAACCTTCCTGACGATATAGATCGTACATATCCTGATTATAGCATATACGGCATAGAGAAAGAGGCATACGGTTTCTTGACCCGTGGATGCCCCAATAAATGCAAATGGTGTGTCGTGCCGGCCAAAGAAGGGAACATAACGCCGTATATGGATATAGAGGAAGTGGCCGGAGATCGGAGGCACGTGATCTTAATGGATAACAATATTCTAGCATCCGAATATGGGTTACGGCAGATCGAGAAGATCGTATCCATGGGACTAAGGATTGACTTTAATCAGGGTTTGGACGCTAGGCTGATAACGGATGATATCGCCAGACTTCTAGCGCGGGTTAAATGGATAAAGCGGATACGATTTGGATGTGACACGCCCGGGCAGATAGCCGAGGTCGAGAGGGCGGCTAGGTTGATTGACAAGCATGGATTTAAAGGCGAGTATTTCCTTTATTGCATACTTATGGAGTTTAAGGAGTCATACCGTAGGGTAAATCACTGGAAAGGCGTAAGCCGTAGATTTGTACTACATTGCCAGCCATACAGGGATCTTAATAATCCAAACCAAGTCGTACCGCAATGGCAAAAGGACATGGCGCATTGGGCTGACAGGAAAGAGCTATACATGAGTTGCGACTTCAAGGACTTTACCCCGAGAAAAGGTTTTAAATGCAAAGAATATTTTAACAATCAATGATTATATGAGTTGGGGAATGAACGTCAGGCAAACCAATGATAACGGAGAGAACACCGTTATTGAGGTCTGGTTCCATGATAATTTTATAGCCTTTCATTATCATGGATGGATAGACAAAAAGCAAAGGAAGATAGCGGAGAAATGTACACGTCACCGTTATATATGGGGTAAGTACTATGTCGCAATGGAGACAATACTACCCTTCTATGCGGTGAGAAAGTTTCTAATGACACCGAAATGCTGGGTTAACTTTATTAAGTGGTTTTATAGGGCTTGGAAATACAATAGGAGGATAAAGTATGAAGAAAATAATGAAAACCATTCATGTGTATAGCGAAGGCAAATATATGGGGAATATAATGTACAACCATAGAATTCCCCTGTTCTCAGAGGAGGAACTTGAAGATGAGATATTAAGTTATTTTCCTAATCTTAAAGGGAAAAGATGGAATTTAAAATTTTGCTAATAAATAGAAATCATGAATCAAATTTGCACAACCAAAGAACAATCATCCCGGCTATTAAAGGCCGGGGAAGCTTGGTATTCATTTCGCCAAAAGTCAGTAAGGTACAATAGTAGAGCTTGTGAAGATATATTGAGGAAAGGAGGATCAAATGCGTGAGATTAAATTCAGAGCGAAGCGTATTGATAATAATAAATGGGCGTATGGTGGATTGGTTCAAGCCGACGACTATTGCATTATAGACCAGCAGAATGAACTGTATGTTGAGAGAGAGTATAATTTTAGAGGTGATACTCACTTCTTTCAATTGTCTGGAGTTATGTGCGATAAAACAACCGTAGGCCAGTTCACAGGCCTAAAAGACAAGAGCGGAAAGGAGATTTACGAGGGGGACATTATCAGCGTGAATGGCAAATATCCTAAATTGATTAGGTACATAGATGAATGGGCGAGTTATTGCTTGGCTAATCTTACAGATTTGGACTGTGATCTTAAAACTCGTTATTGGCAGCAAGTTAGTCCTTGCTGGTGGACTGATTATAAAAGAGAAATTAAAGTAATAGGTAATGTTTATGACAATCTCGAATTGCTGAAAGGAGGTGAAAAATGAAAGCAATAACCATCAAACAACCGTGGGCCTCCTTGATAGTCCACGGTATCAAAGACATTGAGAATCGTACTTGGAGAACTAATTATCGTGGACGTGTGCTTATTCATGCTGCCGGTTCTCATGGTAAAAAGTTTAGCGTCGATTTAACTGATGCCCAAATGAAGGCTGCATTTGGTACGATTGCTAAAGAAACAATGTTTGGTAATCTGCCTTTTGGTACAATCATTGGCAGCGTAGAGATTGTGGATTGCGTAGTAAATCATTCATCCATTTGGGCAGAGAAAACAGAAAACTACACAGTCGGCATGAATCCTAAACTGCATGAGAATATTACAGGCAGAAAGGTTGTCTATAATTGGGTATTGGCAAACCCTGTAATGTTTGACAAGCCGATAACAGGCGTGAAAGGAAAACTTTCGTTTTGGGAATTTAAACATAAGTTTTTAATGGAAAGAGATATTGAAATGGAACAAGCAGTAGAAGTAGCGGCAAAGGAATTTGCGCTAAGTGATATAACAATAGGCTTACCTGCAAGAAGCGCCAGCTTTAAAGCTTTCAAAGCCGGTGCCGAATGGCAGGCAAAGCAATCCCCGTGGGTAAGCGTGGAAGAACGGTTACCGGAAAATCAAGACATAGTCTTGGTTAGAGGTGAGTACGGGGGCAAAGCCACCGCTTATCTACATGGCAAGGATAGTGGCTTTATCATTTACGGGGAGGACGCTTATAAGGTATTCGGGGAGGTTACCCATTGGTGCCATATTCCCGATCTTGGGGAATAGTAATAACCGAGCCTTCATGGGAAGGCTCATAATTAAAGAATAATGAATTTATGGTATTATCACCAGAAACAGTCAACGCCTACAAGGAACTGTTGACAAATCCCCAAAAACATGGCTTATCATTTAAGCCATTGCATGAATGTTTTGAAGAAATAGAAGAAGTAACCCCAAAACATTTATTGTTTGAAGACTTCGCAAATTACCTTCAAAAGCCTTTACCCAAAGTGATATTTTATATCATAATGGATGAATTGTACTGTCATCTGATAGATAAGGATGAGAAAACGAAAGATTTAGGATATAGATTGAAATTGATAGCAAAACAGTAAGAAATCATGAGTAAAAGTAATCATCAAATCGAAGTTGAAAAACTTAGCAAAATAGAATCTGAACTGCTCAGATTAATATCTGACTCAGGAAACGAGGAATTACAAAATAAGTTTCTTGAGTGGCAGAGACAAAGAGCTATCTGCAATGTGTCATTGGTTACGGAATTAGAGCATTCTATTAATAATAAATAAATCATGGAAGAAAACATCAAAGAAAAATCGATCAAACTAGCTATAGAGGCTATGAGACCACTACCGGTAAACTCTTTCGCCGGATATTGCAGCGTAAACGATGATCGGTCTCCGGAAGAGAAGCATAAAGATGACATGAGATTCTGCAAGGAGTTTAATGAACTCCAATCGGATATGCTCATAACCTTGGCCAGCAAGATAGAGGCATTTTTAGATGCCCAAAGAAAGGGCAATGTAGAGTCAGTGAATATCAATCATCCTCCAGTTTTCCCGGACGAAAGAAATTGTTGTGGAGCACCATATATTGATCGCAGGAGCCAATAGGCATATGATATTGATAATAATGAATATCCCGTACCCTGCAGATATCCACTATAACAGGCACATCAAGTGCCGTATCCGGGCCATCACCTCATAGAAGTTGACAGGCTCGAAATCCAAGGAATCCGTGAGGCGGTCTATCTCCTGTCTTACGGATTCCTTTTTCTTTTTATCTTCTTTTTTCTTTCCCATAACTCATCGTTTATATCGTTCCTGTGACGATGGCAATCGCAGATGAACATCCTTATCTCATCGGACATCAAGGCTCCTATATCGCCAGCCAAGTAAGCGATAGGCTCCCCTCCGATCTCCATATCCAAGGCCAAGGACATATGATCCGTCAAATGGCGGCACTCATGGAACAGGGAATTGGCGAACTCCCTATAGGACGAGGTCCGGCCTATCACCATGACGGATTCCCGGCTGCGGTAATTAGAATAGGTCAGTCCCACGTCCAGCTTGCAGGAGCCTACGTTGCCATAAGCCTCCCGTATCTTGCTTTCCGGGCAACCGACCCTCCTCAATAGGGCTATGATATCGGATGTCCTCGAGCAGGTGACGTTATACAGCACGTGGATCACCCAATCGTATCTCTCGATATGGTAATCCCGTCGTATCATCTCCTTACCGTCTTGAACTCCCGCTCTATCCTCCTCCTTTGTTGCCGGGTGAGATTGGTTGCCTTGAGATTGCCCACCACCTCGGATACCTTGTCAAAATCCTTCTCCGGCATACTCGCCAGCACGTCCTTGGGGGACTCTCCCTTCAAGATCCTCAGTATGTAGCCCCAGCCTCCCATCACATCATCTCCTCCCAGATTATAGGCGTGCCGGACCCGATGCAATCAGCGTAGAACCGGGTGAACACTATCCCGTCGTAAGCGTCCGAATCGTCGCAGACGTTCTTGACATAAAGAGCGGCGTACTGCTCGTTAGGCACGGAGGAGCCAAGGTAATCGGCCTTGCACATGTTGGCGGCGTAAACATAATCGTATCCACCCTTTTTCTTCACGTCAACGCTATACTTCTTTAGCATCTCATCCACCTGCTCCTTGGTGAAAGGGGTTATCTTGACCTTTTTCCCGTTTCCGTCCTCCTTCTCCATCATGGATACGGCCCAATCGCACATGGCCTTGGAGAAATGCCAGCCATACGCCTTCAGGTAGGATCGCATGCCGGAAGGGAAATCATCATACATATCTAGTCTCATATTCCTCTGTTTTTTAGGAGGGGGAAACCGGTCCCCCTCATGGTTATCTACGATATCGTCTCGAGTAGCGTCCGGTGCCCGGTACCCCACGGCGATTGCCATAGCCTCCACTAGATGATCCACGACCGCCGCCACGGTTGCCGTAGCCGCCACGCTCCCACATCTCACGGAACTCGTCGTCGTCCTCGAACTCATCGTCATCGTCTTCCTCCATGCGGTTGCCATAGCCTTCCATGGCCTTCCGCTTTCCTTCCTTACAGCCAAGCTTATAGGCCTCCTTCGCCAGTTCCAACATATCCTCGTCTTCCATGGCGTCGAATTCCTCGATCAGCTCTTTCAGTTTTCTGCTATATGTTCCCATAATTAATTACTTTTTAGTTGTCTCTTGAGCTCCAAGTTGTTGAATCAGTTGTTTGTTCAGTTCCATAAGCTCTGCCATATTCTTGCTCATCTCGGACATCTGCCCCTTGAGGGTATTGATCTCTTGCTCCTGACGTTGCTTCTCGGCGAATTCTGGATTGATCATCGTCAGCATCTCATCGCATGACGCTATCACGCCAAGATCGTGATCCCTGCTGTTTACCCGATCCAGCCTCTTTTGCCTTATCATGGATATCTCGTTATTCATGGCATCACGGGAGCACGATACCACGATATTACCGCTCTGCCCGAAGTCCGCTATATCCCCGCCAGCCGGAAGGTTCTGGAATGTCGTGTTCTGGCCGTTGATAGAGACCACCACGTCCACTACCATCTCCATCGGTTGGGCGGCGAACGGCTGGGTTAGAGGATACTTCGGTTTAGGTGCCGAAACGCTTACCACCGAGCCTATCTCGATAAAATGCTTGGCTTCCTTATGAAGGATATATAACTGATTATTAACTCGAAGATTCTGAAACATAGTGATTGATTTTTATGGAGCCGCCTTTTTGGCGGCCCCGTGTTTGTTTTTTACTTACTTCTCGCCGTTTCCGAACCCGTCGGAGCGGGTGTCGCCGCGGTTGGTCTATATCCTCCATTGACCAAGTACAACTCGTTCGTGTACTTGTTATAATGGATCTCATAGATACCGGTACCCGCAAGGTTCGCCACCGTGACAGGCTCGTTGCCATAAGCCAGTAGCGGACGGGTATCACCGTTAGTACCGATAAGGATCGGGAGTGTCGCCGTTGTCCCTTCCGGTATGGCTTGACGGAGATTGACATAGAACCCGCCCACATAGTCCCGGTTTCGGAACGCATGGTTAGGCAGTTCCAAAGTCACGTTATCCGCCCCAACCGTTACAGCCACCGTTGGCAAGGTATTGAAATTCGCCCTTCCAAGCGAGGGGAACGGGAATGGGAGCTGTGTAAAAAAGTTAGGCCACATAATTACCTCCTTTCTTACTTGGATCAACCCCAATAGTTATTGCAACCACATCCGTAACCACCGCGGGCATACGCCGCATCTCCAGCGAACGCGCCGAAGGCAGCCGCACGATAAGTCTCCGGGTTATACACCTGTAATTGGGGATAAGGGACGGATACCGTTGGAGGCATCTTGCACTTGATTCCGTCAACGTCACTACGCAACTCCTGCAATCCAGACAATAACGGGGCGATCTGTTGACCAAAAGCGTTCAGGATCGTAGCGTTCTGGTTACGCTGCGAGATTTCTCCCTCCAAGACCGCTATTCTCGCGTCCCTCGCAGCGAGAGCTTCCTGCTGACGGCGTGCCTCGGAAGCATCCATCTTGGCTAAGAGAGACTGGAAACCCTCACGATAAGCGTCCGTCAAGGATCGGGTGTTCCCTTCCATCGTACGTGTAAGGGTATTCATGTTCTCGCAGTTCGCTAAACGGTTCTCGTATCCTTGCGCAGTAACGAGTTGTTTCATGTCGCAACAACAGTTACAGATTTGAGAGGTCAATGCGTGGTTACCCTGCATGATCGCCGTAATAATGCTGTTGGTGTTCTGTCCCATCTGGTTGCCTAGACCACAGATAGCCTGCGATACGGAGTTGATACCAGCTAAGATCTGGTCAGAGGAGGAGTTCAACGATTGGGCTAGAGCGGCGATATCCACGCCATTCCTGTTAAGCATCTGCATAATCATTTCCCTGCCCTCATTGGCACCTTGATTGTTGTTCCCCCCAAAACCGAAGCTGCCGTTACCGAAAATAGCGGCGATCACGATAAGGGCGATGATGTCCTGAAAGCCTCCGTTGTTCCCGAAGAAACCACCGTTACCATTACCCCCGTTCATGAGTCCCATGAGATAACCGGTATCAATACCACGGTTTTGCAAGGACGGGAGGATAGAGGCCAGCAAACCGTTGCTCGCCCCGCCAGCTCCGTCTTGATTAAACACATAAGTTTTTTCCATTATATCTTAAATCTTTAGTTACGGTCAATATCAACCGTGACACAAAAATCAAGAGAAGTGCCTTGCTAAATAAATATCTCCTTGCTAGCTTGTTGCGAGGTTGTTGCTAGTTCTTTGCGGAAGGGGATGAGACAAAAAAGCGCCGCCAATTTGTATTGACGACGCTTATTGTTGTTGTTTAGACCTTTCAAACCAAAGGCATATACAACGCTTAATTTTTATGGTTGGTTACTTTTTTATTTCTACCGGTTCCACCTGTTTCCAATACATGCATTGTAGCGTGGTTGGACTAGATATATGTTTTTTTCTATCTGAGTATTTATCAAAAATATTCCTTTCTAGGAATTCATTATACTCCTTAGCTTTTGGTTCATCTAAATTTTTCATACCTTCCTCTTTATATGATATCACTTTAGTTTATCCTGCAATATTTTCTCAAATATCTTTTTATACTCCCGAGGAGTTTTCTTGCTTTGATATAGCATATAAATCAAATCCAAGTATTCTTTCTCAAACAAACTACATATAAAAGCAAATCAGGCACATTCAATGATAAGCTATGCGTGGAGGTCTTTGTATAACCATAATCTGGAACGACCGTACTATCTTCAGGAAATCTGAAGCTTTGAGTAACTCCATTGCCGTCTTTGTATGTGCCTACATCCTTACTGGCAAGAAACACATAAGATTTAGGGTCATTAGATCCAGAAGGATTTTTCCCATGCACATAATCACTAACCCCAGACCTCTTTTTCGATGTAGTGTATGTGGCTAACACACAATCTTGCCCGTCATTATGTAAAATGATCGCATATTTTGGTTTCGTGCATATATTTGACAGCTTAAACGTGCCATATAAAACGTTTCCGGGCTTAAACATTATCGCATGACTTTAATTTACTATTAATCATCATAATCTCCATGGCACCATTATAGTTCTCCAGTTTCTCAGGATCATCCGCTATTAGTCTCTTAAAGTCTAAGCTATAATCTGATACTTTATAATCATTATCGAAAATAATATTATGCTCTTTCTTGGTAATATCCCATAACGATCCCTTTTTATGGGTCAAATTCACCAATTCACTAGGCTTTTTATTCCCATATTCTTTTATGACACGATCTATTATGTCCATTTCGTAGTCGCTAAATTTATCATCCGAGAATGACACCTTCGGCAAAACGTAAAAATGATTATCTGATCCTGAACATTTCTCCGCCTTAACATAATCAGAGAACTCCATTCCCCCGCATTTTATATAATATGTATCTGGGGCTACAGGGCCATATTGCCACGCCTTATAATCAAGCCAAGTGACAGGAACGCCATCATCCTTAACAGCCTCTTCATCTATAAGATATAGAAGCTTAATAAGCTGAGTATGGTATATTGGAGATATCCTCTCCGACAAATATACCATAAGATTGCCTATTTTATCTTTATTGACTTTTATTCCTAAACACATTTCGATTTAAATAATTTCCTGTTCAATAAACAAAACCCCGATACGGATTGTTGCGCCGCCGAGGTTTCATTATTATCTTTCATGCCGCAAAGGTCGCATAAAATTTTGTTATATGAAAATTTTTTCATAAGCAAATCACATGCCTTACAACATAACGCACCCTCAGACCGTACCGGATAGCTCCTCTTTCACGCTCTCCACCGTTCTTCTCAGATAGTAACTCCTCCTTATCCTGTCCGGATACAAATTACGCATCCGGTTCACGGCTTGCCTCGTCATTCCAGTCAGATCGGATATGATATTGTCGCTCAACTTGCGATCGGCCAGTATGGTTATAGCCACTCCCCTAGCGTCAACGTTCCTCTCCTTGTTGTTGCTAAACATCATTATCGGATCGGTCCCGCACTCCTTGCAGACTGCCTCTATCACTTTTTTGTAAAAAATTTCCACCTTATTCATAAACTTTTTATTTCGTGGTTTGTTTTACTATCAAGCCGGGCAAAAAAATGCACGGCAGAAGAAATAAAGAATCTCTCCCGTCGTGCAGCGATAATTAAAACAAACTTCCGATCCGTTTTAATTCGTGGGGAGATTCTTTCTTTATCTCCCCGCCAACTCATCCTCACGGAGTCATTGGATAACACTATGTATCAATATTAAATCACCCTCTCTTATTAATGATCCACCATAACATGGCCGCAATCATTCCTCCTACCAACAGATACCACCATACCCTAGGATGGATAAGCCTCGTTTCCTTATCCACGTTTATCGTTTCTCTCTCATCAGATACGACCGCCTTGTTATCCGTCCTCACCTCTGTCATATCAGATCCGGACGAAACGATCTTCTCGCCTGATTCCTCTCGCTCCTTTCCTATGGTTATATCGGATGTCTTGACAGGATACAGGTTCCCTGCGCTATCCGGACCAGACCACTCGACAAACAAGATATGGGCATTCAGCCTCTCGTTAGATAATATGCGCTCTATGATCGAAAGGCTATCTTTTTTAAATACGCTATCCGATAGACTGACACTTGTAGTGGCATGCCTCTCCGTGTCCGTGGATTTCTTGGAAGTTCCACAGGCACAGAAAAGGCATAACGATATGACGTACCATATTCTCATAGCGAGTTCCACCCAGCTATAACATCCGACATTTCAGCCTCCCTACCGTTCTCGATCCGACTCATACCAGCGACAATACGGATCATCTGCTCACGATCGTTGATGTTGATAGGATCATCAGCCGGGATACCGGCGTAATCGGACACGGCCTTAACGTAGGCATCCGTATCATTCTCGTTTTCCGGCGCCCAGCGACCTATCATTTTGCGGATCGTATCCAGTCCGTAGTTCTTGCGATAATTAGATAGGATACGGAATACCGCCCTGTATCCATAGGCCATCGTCTCGAATTGTTTGAATGATCTGTCCTTGCTGGGACGTATCTCACCTTGGAACAAGTCTCCGTTGATCCGGATGTTCCCGGGATTGCAGTTTCGCAACCCTCTAGGTAATTTTTTCTCTGCCATTGTTATTTGATTTTATTCGTATATTTGTGACGCTTTGTTAACCTTGCTATCCTCCCTTGCGAAAGACAGGAAGCTAAAATTTATCCGGCTCCCCTATCCTTTTGGATCTGGGGAGCCTTTTTTATTCTTTGTCTTGTTATACTCATCCAAGAAATTGACCTTGCTGATAAATTTCACGGCGGCAACCCAATACAAGAAGGCTATCACCTTGTTATCAGGGAATACCTTGCCCATGTTCTTTAAGACATTGGTCCCGTAAAACCATATCATCGCCCACGTGATCCAAGACACGAAAGCCTTGGCGTTATCCTCCGATATATCCATCATCACTCCTATCCAGAACGAAATGATTATGATTAGGAAATAGACTAGCATGTACACCCAGCTACGGATGAACTTGCTCTTCCGGAAATCCCCGTGATCCGCAGCCAACCCCCAGAACGTATCGATGAAGGCCAGCGACAGGATCACCATCAAGAAATTATCGATCGGCGAAACGAAGTCCATCGTCGTAACAACGGCGGCTATGGCGATGGACTTGCCCCAATTTGCGAGGTCTGATATGTAGGAGAGGTAGCGGTACATATTTTGTATTTAATATATTTTTTCGAGAAACAGCAATCATGGTGCGATGTTAGCCCATTCCATTTAATCGCATTTCAGATAAGAGTAAATTATTTCCAACCGGGAAGCCTCGATATCGTTAGCGTCAAGCAATTTCTCCAGATTCGGATTGTCCAGTTTCTCCATCTCGACATCCTCGCTCTCCTCCAGTATCTTCTCGACAAAATCATTGACCTCCTTGTTGTATTCATCCATGATTTGGGATGCATCCCTCAGCTCATCCCCAGACATCACAGGCTTACCGCCCGTGTTCACGGAATCATTATGGCCACGAACCTTTTTCATCAGGTCGTCAAAGCTTCCGGCTTAAACTTCTCAATGGCATCTTTTATATCAGCCTCGTATGTCTCCGATATGGGACGCAATTTTCTAAGATTGTTCAACACCGTCATCTTCGAGGATGATACCATACCGGTCAGCTTGCATCCGTTCAACACCTTGTACAATTCAATAGCTTCTTTCTTTTTCATATCTATGTTTTTATGTTATAATTCAACTTGTAAGCCCGGTCGTATCGAAATAACACGACCGGAAAAATAAATTAATTCATCGATACAGATACTTGGTTCTCGATAGCGTCGATGTATTTCAGGACCTCACCGCTTACCTGAAGAACGGTAAATGTGCTATCATTTACATTGACACTCAATCCCCCAAATCTAGTGTAGTTATAGCTTCCGATATAAACGGCTTGCTTGTTATAAACCTGTCCGTTCGCCTCGGACACCTTGTTCTCGCTCGTTATCGTAACACGGCTCTCCTTGATATCAAGAGTTTCTCCAGTACCATTGATGATTTTTGTTACGCTCTCTGTCTTTACTTCTTGCAATGTCATAATCTTTAGTTTTTAAAATGTTTATTCATAAAAAAATGTTACAACTATATGCGTTCCTTGCGAGTTATACATTCTATTCTGGTCAAAATAAAAAGACTCCGTATCACCAACATGATATACAGATAACATAGGAGGTCTTTCTGTTGGCTTAAAAGCGGATGTTACGTTTATAGTCTCCAATATTGAATTATCAGCATTGCTTACTTTCTCATATCTTAATCTAACAAGTCTTCTGTTATCAGCACTTATACCACCTAGCCCTGTGTATGTACCATTGACATGATTTTCATTTATGACATCGGTTAAACGGAAAGCATGCGCAAAGTTTTCTATATACACATCGGCTATATATGCTGGAGAAGCATCCGCGACAGTAATAGATAACTCCCCGAATACAGGCAATACCCCAAGCATATTAAAATCAACCGTTGGCGTGCCTATACCAGCGGCAGTACCTAAAGCCATTTTAATAGTATATTTTTTAGTATATGTACTTGTAGTGTTTATCATCAACGGAATTTTTCCCATACTCATAAGCGAATTACGGGTTATTGCCTTGACTTCCGATCTAGAATATACCGAGTTGCCATCGTATACAAAAAGTTGGCACCCATTTACCCCGCTAATCTTAGACCAATCGTAATCGCCAAGATTGGCTTTGAGTTCTATATCTGTGTTTATAGGCAACGTACCGTGCCGTACAAACGTCTTTTTTATATTCGGCATTATCGGGATTGAAGCGTCGGTATTGTGCCCCCTGAAGCCCCCAAGACTAAAAATATATTTATTAGAGGAATCTCTTTTTAGCTCAAAGCGTACAGGCTTAGATGGGCTATCAACCAATTTCCACTGGCCCGGGGAATTATTGCACCATATATTCCAATACGGGTAAGAAGAAGGTAAACCTTCAGAATCAATAATATTTCTTCCATGGACTTGCGTGTAGCCATTTTCTACTATCTCAAAAGCATACCCGCCTTTACCACCAGATTTTGCCTTGGCACATAATGTACCAAGATCAGTGCTTGGGCAATTTAATGCATTCCGCACCAACATTATTGATATATCATTAGACGGTAGACTAGCCATTCCAAAGCCCTCCCCACATGATAATATCGCCAGTGACGATAAGTAGATAATCAACACATAGATCTGACTCAACACTAACATTACCTTCTATTATTATAGCTTTGTTAATAAACTCATTCGAGATCTCACTTAAAGGGATGTTGCTTTTTACCCCCACATACCCACATAAACCTCTATATACCAGAGATTTACATGCCAAATTTCCTTTAATTATCAATATCCTATCTTCCATGTATTTAATATTTAATATTACGGTTCTGCCACATCCTCTATAGGTATATAGCTAGTCTTCAAATTGGCTAAATTGGCCTGTCCTGCGATCCAATAGGTATATCCACTCGCATACGTGATCGATTGCTCGAATGGGCCAACTACTATCTTTTGCTTGCCCGGGACTGTTATAGCATTTGGGTAATTATAAGTCGCTACCGTCTCACCAGATGACTCAGGGTCTGCCGTGCCCTTAGTTCTTACGAATATCGCCCTCACATTAGTGAGCGTAACCTGCCCTGAGCCCGTATTATCAACCGTGATCGTAAAGCTGACCTTATTTCTTGCCGAGCTTGTCCAGTTACCGATGCAATAAATCTGGACAATCGTACCAGTTCCCTTGATATTTATTTTCAGCGGTGGTAACGGAAAACAAATAAACGTGCTAGCCGGTATACTTCCCCCAGTGATAAATGATGCTTTAGATAAAAAAGCATAAACAGTCCATACCCCGACATGCGATTGCGTTATACCAGATATTACAGTTGATACGCTACCAGTTCCCATCTTATTGGAACTTGTTCCTATCATATACGTAGTGCTGTTCTTGTATAACACAACACCTATATAATAGTCTGATAGCGGAGTCCCGGATATCACAAGGTCTGATAGTGTTAGGTTATCAGGATCTCCGGAAGGTACAGCCAAATCAAAATCTATTTGTATAGTACTGTTTACGGAAATATAGTAGTCTTCCTGCCCGGAGGCTTCTACTGGAATAATAGCGTCATGATAATATCCCCTGAAATCACCCAACCTGAAAGGTTCAACAGATCCGCCTCTTGGTGGGGCATAGTCCCATTTATCAAGCTGGTTAACCAGTTGGTATAGGAACGACCCCGCATTTCCTATCGCTCCAATGGACGTGTATGTAGGGAATGACAGCCCACATTTCCCATCTTGCGCCTTCCACCAATATGTTATTCCATCAATGTTATCTGCCGTATATCTTACCAGCTTTTTCTTAGACCACTTATTTATCTTAGCGGCCGCCGCTGCCACACCTCCACATAGTGTGCCTAGATCCGTACTTGGATAGCTCAATATATTGCGGACATGCATTACGCTTAAATCCGTTGTAGGTAACAAATATCTTGCCATTTTACGCCGCTTTTAAATCGTTCAACTCCTCTCTTAACTCTCTAACCTCTTCCTCAAGGTCCGCTATGCGCTTGTCCTTGTCGGTCATCCATGACTTTGTAGATCCTATCCACTTATTAGTGTCATCCATAAACGGAAGGAATGTCTGGATGGACTTGATAGACAACAGGCATCCAGTCTTTCCATAGTCATACCCATACCAATCATTATTAACGCCAGTACCTTTACCCGTAACCATTATAGGTAATATCCCGAGCATCTGCTGAGCGGACAACCCGACTTGCCTTACCTTATCCTTATCGTCATTCATGAAATAATAAAATAGCTTCACGGGTATCAACGAATGGAGATCTATGTTAAAATCACTCAGATATGTTTTTCTTCTCATGTCTGAGTTACTTATCCAGCTACCTCCATTGGCGGTAGCGTTACCACTATCCGCGAAACTGAACCCCTTAGACCAGTTTGTCCCAGATTGGGTGATGGATATAGTCATAGTATTCCCGCCATGATTCCAGTTGCAATAATATCCTCCATACGTAGACCTAAAGGCCAGCTGTACCCCATTGGACGTGAATCCGCCATTAAGATATCCAGAGAATGAAGGCCCGGCCGGGCCTTGCGGCCCAGTCGCTCCAGTTGCCCCAGTAGCACCTTTAGGCCCCGTAGCCCCTTTAGGTCCCTGTGGCCCGGTAGCCCCTTGCGGCCCACGGATGTTCCTCGTGGTTGGAGTAGTCGTTGACGTGCTGTTCGTCCAGCTAAGGTTACCGCTCGTATCAACGGATGGATACCAGTATTTAAATGGAGATGGAGCGTTCCCCGTGGAATATGCCACGACATCGCCATTCATGCGTAAGTTTTTATTACCTATCATATTACCAGACGCATGCATATAGAATTCCGCATCAGTTCCATTTGCAGTCCTGTCTTTATCGTACATAAAGAACCCGAATCGGTGATCTGCATCAAAGGCTTGCAAAGCACCTAAGTTGAATACCCTGCCAGTATATGATTTCCATCGATATAACGGAAAATAAGCGGATGTTGAGTTATTAGTGGAATCTACCATTATAGCCCCATCTGTTTTGCCGTTTATCCAACGCCCGTTTATCCCGGACAAGAAAAGCTTTCTCCATCTAGCCGAACTTATACCTAGATCATAAGTGTTATTCGTACTAGGATATATGTGTCTACCAACGATATTCGTTTTTATGTTAAAACTACTATTATTCCAATATCCTATTTCCGATCCTACCGCGTCTCCAGCTCCGGTTCCAGCATAAAAACTATAGCCTAAAGTCCCACGATAACCAAACAATATATTATGAGCATCATAGGCGTTTATATTAAGCTGGCCTGAGTCTAATGAGTTTATTATATATTTTCCACCTTTGCATATTGTAAAAACGCTATTAGTTGAATAGATATTACCGACATTATTCAAATCACCGGAAATGTTTGCCGTACCATTAAAGGATTTACCCCAAATGGTTCTGGCTGTTTGGAGCTTTGTGGCTGACGCTACGTTATCTATGGTACGAGCCAGCTTGTACCATTCTCCCCAAGAAGTATTGGTGCCACCATTATCGTTTTGTCTATACATTAGGTGAGTATTAACGGTCAACTGCCACTTGTCAACATCATCACCTATCTGCAACCCAACCCAATCAGTACCTTGAAAAGGCTCTCCTGATCCGCTGAAAGCGAATGTACCTGCCGTATTATTGATAGTGGTACTATTCAGCGCTTTGTGTTTCAAGTAAGCGGCCGTAACGTCTCCATTATGATATCCGTCCAGCAAATCGGCGTTAAGGTTATTGCACAACGTAGTAGATACAACATCTATAGGCTTAGTACCCGTGGCGACTCTGGATATATAGCGACCAGTGTTATATAAGAACATATTTGGGTCACTGCCTTCTAAAATACCCTCCTTACTTATAGCAAATCCATATCCAGCCACGAACGTATCAAAATACTCGTGTCTTAATATAACGTTTTGTGTTGCGTCTTGCGCTGCTGTAAATTTTATGCTGGCCGCTTTATTTTTTTCAGTGCTATCAGTTGATTTAAGTATCAGCTGTCTGTTAGCCGTGTTAGATGCTATGGTCAACGTTCCGCTCATGGTATCCCCTGCTTTCTTCACATATCTACTATCCAAGACGGAAGCGAACGTCTTTCTGTTATAGACAATGTTATTCCCGCTCGAAGCCAACTCATACACGAAATCGCCCGCCGTTCCCGGAGTAACCCCGGCGATCGAACCGCCGCCTCCCGTAGAACTCAGAACACCGTTTGCGTCAATAGAGAGGCCGGAACCCACTTTTATCATGCCTAGAGCGTCCTTTCCGGCTACTGGCCTAACGATATCCCATGCGCCGCTTTGATACGCCACTACATCGCCATTAGCCTTTACATTGCCTTCAAAAAAAGAGTCTTTCGCTTTCACCCTAAATTCTTTTATGGCCTCGGCACTCATCCCGCTTATATTGACACCGTACAATTGATTACTACCGCCTTTGCCATATTGGAACCATAATATTTTATTTGAGGCTTCAACTAATCTAAAAGAAGAATCGTAATCTGTGTTATATGCTCTGATATAATTATATTCAGATTTTCCGTTCGCTTCTGCTTGCAAGTGAATTAAATCTTGCAACCCTTTTATATCTAATTTTGCTTGTGGGGTACTAGTGCCTATACCAACGTTACCATTAGACATAATTTTCATTCTTTCATTTAGACTAGTAGATGTTCTAAATGTAATGCTGTAACCAGATAAGTAAGTATTAGCGGTTTTTTGTGCGTTACCCGTGCCAATAACTAATTCATTGTATGAGTTAGTATAAATATTGGCATATCACTCCCATCTGTGTTTTTGGCATATATATTTCTTGCGTTACTCATATATATATTACCGGACATAGTTATATTCCCTACCCCGGTCATATTACCGGATACGTTCTGTGTCCCGTTGAAGTTTTGGCCCCAAATCGTTCTAGTAGTTTGAAGTTTGGTAGCGGAAGAAACGTTGCTATCAGTGAAAGCGAACTCCCGCCACGCCGTAAAAGTACCTGCGGCGTACGTATTTGATCCTCGAGCGAACCATCTATTAGCGACATATGTACCATATATTTGCATCGGACGGCCATTTAATCCGGATGAATACAATAGCATTCCGTCTTGATCATAAGGTAAATTAGAGCTAGCGGTTTCGCTGTCTTTAGTATTTATAATCGTAATACCAGCCCCTAGCGCATTATTGTTAAAATCTGTATTTAAATCTATTGTATTAGTTTTAGTGTCTCTAAACAAAAAATTAGAGGCATGCTTACCATCTAATAGATCAGCGTCCAATCCCGATCCAGCCCCGTCATTATCCTTATGCCAGAACGTGAGTCCCTTGGTAAAGGCTATAATCTTATTATCGTTCGTCAACTCGACATCCGTAAGGGCGTTCCCGGTTCCTGTTTTCGTTATGCCGGACACGCTACCACCGATATCACCCGCCACGCTCAGCGTTCCATCCGTAGCTATATTAAGACCGCTCCCAACCTTGACCATGCCTAACGCCCCGGTACCGGCTATAGGGCTTACTATATCATAATTACCGGTTGCGTAGGCAACCACATCACCGGTCGCCAAGACGTTATCATTGGCGTCCACCTTGACATAATGGCTAGCGTCCTTATAATTGAGATATAGGTTGGACAGCACGGCGTTCGTGCCTGTCATCCCGTTAATCGAGTTACCCCCAGAGAAACGGACCCATTGCGCCGATTTATCCTTGGCCACGTCAAACGTCTTGTCGCTGTTAAGGTGTATAAGGCTGTTGATGCTCGGCACGCCTGTCATCGCTCCGGTAGCTATCCCGTTGGAGTTGAGTTTCTGCCCCCACCATGTGGCGGCGTATAGCTTGTCTCCTTCCAGCACGGTGCCCTTGGCGTTACCGAACTTCACGGCGAACTGGTTCTGCGTGTCCTCCGTGTCAGGTTGGTTCAATAATTGCAAGCCCGCTCCAGCGTAATAGATCTTACCCTTGCCGCCGATCATACCCTCATTGATACGCAAGGTACCATCTTTGTCTATGACAAGCGCGCTATCACCACCGGACGGAAGCTTTATCGCTCCCAATACCCCGTTGCCGGCTATGGGAAGGACTATGTCGCCGGAACCAGTGGCGTAAGCGACAACGTTGCCTACCGATTTGGCGGGGTAGTCCGTGAGGATGTACCACTTATCCTCTGGGAGGGGGTTGCCGTCGCTGTCCTTGTCAACAAGTTTCCAATATAAAGGGGCTTTATTTCCGTTTCCCTCTCCGCTTATCTTTCTGATTTTACCATCCCTGCATAAGACGAATAAAGAAGGATCTTCCTCGTAATCGTTAAGGTAAAGCTCGCCTCTCGTTATACCGGACAGGTGCCATTCCTTCGTTCCATCATTCACGGCTTTTGGAGGAGGAGCCGCTTGCAGCTTACCGTTATCATTTACGGTATCAGATCCATACCATATATGTTTGGTTAATTTTTTCTTGCTCATAAAGAATCCAAATTTGACTGATTAACAAACGCTCCAACGGAATCATCATACACCAATACCTGACCATCCTTGGCGTTATCGACATTAACGCTTATCGTTCCTGTCACCCACGACCCATCATCCTGCTCAGTGAACCCATTATAAGATACGTTCTCAGCATTCTCTATATTCATCGTGTAATTAAACAGCGGATATCTCTCAGCTATCACCTGTCTCTCGGGCACGCTAGACTCGCTACGGACATACCTAACGCCGTTTATTCTCACGTCCGAAAGGCAAAATATGTTATTAATCAAGCGAGCCATCTCGAAAGGAACGCCCTCGTTATCCCCTATCGTGAGCGTGTCCACCTGATACGGAACGGCGTAAAGTTCTATGATCTCTTGCCCCTGTGTCCTGAATTGCTCGTTGCTAACGTTTAGCGAATGTCCGTCTGACTTAAATCCCCCCTCTACCCACAGGCTGAACACCCTTTGGGAACCACCGACCTTGAACACGGCCCCGAACGATGTTATATTATCGCGGTTTGTATATGAGATCTTCGCTATATCGGATAACTCATCTTGGCCACAAAAACGGAATGGCACGCTGCTTGAATGATCGCCTCCTCCGGTAATTGTCGCACGATATACGCTATTGCCGGGTGGATGATAAACTCAAGCAGCTTGTTAGAGTCATTGATATCATGCGACACAGGAGATAACGTAGATATCACGCCAGAACATAGGTTTTGCAGTTTCATTGACAAAGTGGCGGAAGGGGATACTACGCATTGCACGGTTATATTCTCGGCATCAGAGAAGCGTTGTATATACTCACGCTCCATCTCGATGCGTTATAGCCCACGTCAAAAAGCAACGGTGATATCTTGCTCACGTTTATCATACGCCTATAAACGCCAAAAGAGCCATACCCCGCAGGATACGACTCCCGCCGGGTATGGCTCTTAGGCTCTAATTTCTTTTTTTGTTATGTCCTACAAATATAGGGGATAAGGATCAATTGTCAAAACAAATTCATGTAATTTTAGACAATATCAGCGAATAGGTTGTAGTTTGGGGTTTACCAATCTTCTCCGTTATCTCGCTAACCCATCCCTCGTACGATCTCCCGGCGTACGAGAACGACAATTTGCCCCTGTAATTACCCGGGAACGGGGATAACCCCGGGGTCTCCAAGGACACCTTATCGATCCTAATCCTCCGGTCGTTAACCGGCAGGGATATAGGAAGGGTCTCCGATACGCCTCCTATCGATATAGAGGAGTTTCCGTCCGAGGCCGTGAAAGACAGGTAATCCGTGCATATCCCGAGCCTTTCTTTATTGACGAGAAGCATATTTCTCGGCGAGTAGGAGGCGTTAAAGATAGTGTCGGGGAACAATACTCCCGTCACGGCATATATAGCTCCCCCATTCTCTTCTCTTACCAGAACTAACCTATCCCCATCTTTCCTAGCGTGGACAATAAATATGTCATTGTCCGAATCCGTATCCTTCGATTCCTCGTCACGCTCATTAGCTAGGAACTCCAATCCGTAGCAATCTGCCCTGTACGGGCTTATCAATGACAATATGTTGTCCTTTATGTCCAATCCCGTGCTGAAACTGCTCTTGAAGTGAAACTCGTCACGCCCGTTTATCTCATCATAGTCCTGCTTATCGAATCCAATTTCAACCCCAGAGTATATCAACGACCCATCCACGGATAGCTCCATATTGCTCACGTGATCCAATTCTTTCGTCTCATTGACGAAGAAATCATTCATATGTCGGAAACGCACGCTATTATCAAGTATCTCGTAATCATACCCCATCAACGCCTTGGCGAAATCACAGAACTTGGAGAAGGACGTATGGACCTTCGCGTCCTTTATTCCTCTCACGCTCTCAGCGGCCATCATCCAAGGTATGGGCATGGAACCGGAGATGATATCGCCGGACAATGACACGCCCATCCTTGACAATAACGAGGATAATAGTTTTTTAGGGGAGAAAGCGTCTATTTCTACCGGCTTATTTCGACCTATATAAGATACAGATATCTCTTTTACATCCTTAATTGTCAAATGAATATCAGTGCTATGACCTCCCGCCGAGTTGAAATAAACGGCAAATCTATCATCCGGATTTAATGATATGTCAAATGTCTTATCTATATTTATATATGTATCCGATAATGGTATGTAAGTCCTTTCTTCTCGTAAAATATCCCCTCCCTTGTTTAGTATAACAAAAACAAAGCCAATACGATCTCCTCACTTGTCTTACCAGCTTTGATACTGAAGGAAATTCTTATTTTTATAGGATGTGGCGTAATCCCTTTTATCATATAATTGTCGCCAGTAGCCTCATGGATACTCAATATTTGATCTGACACATCTATTATGTTCTTTACGGCAAAATTTGTATCTATATAAGTTATTGGCAATAGCGTATATATGTCTTTTGTATTTATGATAACCTCATATACGTCATCTTGCGTTTGATCCACATTTGGATTTATGGACCATTTCGTATTGTTGTTAAGATAGATCCTGTCATAATACAATGTATCCTCCTTTAGCTCCGACACCGGGATATCGTATACCTGCGACTTGTTGGCGTTGATGATAGACGCTACGCTATCGTCAATGGCGTTTATGGATATCGTATACCCATCGCTATGGTACGTGGAGAAATCGAGCTTGCAACGAAACTTCTCGTTATATCCCCAGCTATCGTTCAACACCCCAATTACCAATATGGCCGAGGCTTTAGTATAATTGGACAGATACTCGGCCTCCAGAAGGTCGTATGCCTCCTTCACGAACTCGAACTTGTTCGAGAAGGAGCGAACGACACCGCCAAGATCCTTCCTTTTCGCCGATATCTCCACGTCCTCCCAGTTCTTGAGGTGCTCGGTCACGTCGTACCTCTTCCCTCCTATCAATAATACAGCTTTTATCATACGCGTATAAATAATAAGAGCCGCCCGGGGACAAATACGTCTCCGGTACGGCTCTCTGGCTCTTCGCAAATATACCCATAATAATCCAACGTCCAATATCCTCACCTTGAAAAACGAAGAATAATTCAATATTTATTATGAGAGAGACAAGCAGGTAATGAATAAGGTCCGGAGGCAATCCCCCTCCACCCTTATTATCCAGAGTCAATCATCATGGAGGCTATCCAGTCGCTTTATATTACTTTCCATATAGGCCTCCTTTCAATGGTATCATCGTGGCCTTAGCTGGGAGCTTTGCTCCTTTCAACTCTCTTATATCACGTTTTATCTTTAGCACCTCGTCAAACAACATGTTAAAACTTCCGCTAAGATTAACAATCTCACTCCTATAAAAATCAAGCAGTTTGAAGATGGTCTCTTTATCTGTAATCTCATTCTCTTTCATATTCAATCAATCTTTTAATATTTCACAATTATTTTCAAGTCACAATAGGTTAAAGTCTTGGCCGTACGCCTTTATATCGTACCTCAATAATTCGTAAAGTCACATTCAAATCTGATTAAGCAATTCCTAACAATCGAATAAGCTCCATGAACTTTTCCTCATAGTATAACGGCTGTGTCTCCTTTTGGTTATTCGGATTGATAGAGTTCTCACCATATTTAAGACCATCCCCTACAATCGTCTTGAATTTCTTTAATCCTTTGTTCGAAGAAGGACGCTCCTTCTCCTTCATCATGTCATGTTCTATCATCTTGAGATTGAAATCACGTGCGCTAATAGATAAGCCAAGTCTTTTCAACAACGTTGACGCTGATAGAAGGATGCCTAAACTCTTGACATAATCCGGAGTCGGAAGACCTAGAGGTTCCGCAACCTGCTCGAACAATCTCAATTTAGAAGCGTCATTCAAATTCAAGCTTTTGCTTATCCCTTCTACCCACATGATAGACGCTTTTACCTTCGAGGTCAATCCTGCCGATTTCTTCCTTGCCGGAGGAAGTGAAGAAGCAGCCTTATGAAACACTTGCCGGTAAACTTCGAAGACGGGACGGACTTTCTTAACTATAAAATACTCGAGACAGGAAACGGTCAAAAGATAGTCAACTCTATCCGCTCCTATAAATTTCCCATCAGAAGACCGCTCCGCTTTTCGGCGGACCGGCTGATAATCTTCTTTTTCAATAAAATCACGGACTAAAGCCTTAACTGCACTATCCCTTCTTTCATAAATAAGAGGCCATACATCATCCAAGTTAACAGGAAACTCATTTTCAGATTGGGATAACTTCAATATCGCCTTAAAATAGCGTTTGATCTCATTCTCGTTACTCTCTTTGTTTAATGATAAATCTTTCATACCTTTGTTTTAATTTTGTTTGAATTACTAATTATATCCCGTTAGCGGCTCAGTCACTTCCGCTTTCGGGGATTTACTTTGACTGATTGTAGCGGTCGGATCGAACCCCA
>ENA-OONN01000005-OONN01000005.1-viral-metagenome-genome-assembly--contig:-NODE-5-length-24906-cov-4.252431_pt1 | contig 24906 bp, 13 predicted proteins | sample MGYA00245314_ERZ501090 | MGnify/ENA primary metagenome ERZ501090 (study PRJEB25959, sample SAMN05341350) | viral metagenome | host: human-associated | place: USA: California | collected 2014-04-23 | study...
CCAGGAACAGTATCTGGGTTAAAGAAAAAAATTGCACCCGTAAATACTATTAAACCTAAATTAAAGATCTCTTCAGAGTCAATATGATTCAAATCAAGATCGTATTTACGAATTAAGAGCAAAACAAAATAAATCAGCAAATGAAGCTGCAGAACTTAAACAGCTCCAAGCTGAAAATAACATGTTGGGAACACAAGTAAACATCCAGGACAGATTAACAAAAGCTTCCAAATACACAGACGCTAAGGCAGCTAAAACAGCCCTTGAGAAAAAATCACAACAAAAAAATTATGATGCGAATTTATTAACAGAAAACGGGAATCAGTATGTAGACGACATTGACGAAGCTGCAGATATGATTTCTTATCTTAATAAGTTAAAAGAGGATTATCAATCTAATTTAGAAGAATATGAAAAATATCATTATGATCCAAACAAGAAAAATGATATTGCAATGTGGGGAAAAAATCAGACGAAAAAGCGTGAAGTTGCATTAAAACAATCCGAACAAGATCTCAATACATTCCAGGGCGAACTTTCAGAAAAGGTATCTAAAATTTCAGAAGATTCCCAAAGAATGCTTGATGAAAATGGAGATCCTGTCGATTCAAGTTTTAATGATGTTTTAGGAAGAGTTGATAACTTATTAACTTCTTATTACAATGCTACAAATTCTTCGTCTTATTTTGAAGAAAAGTTAAATAATATTTTTGCCAAACATGATTTTAAAAATATTAAAGACGATTTATTAAAAAAAGGTAAATCAGGTGGATCTGATGCTATAAAGGATTCAATTAAAGACAATCAAGATTTTGTAGATACATTAACTAAGTATGGTATTTCTATTGATGATTTAGCTAAAGAAATTATGTCTGAAATAAATCCAGATGCAATAGATTATGATGGCATAAGGCAAAATCTAAAAGATACTTTTAGTTATAAAAATGGTCTATACGATTTCTTTAAAGACAAACCAAATGAAGATGTTAAAGGTTTTTGGGATTATATACAAGCAAATAATTATAATCCTAAAGAATACGATTGGGGAAAAGCTGAAGTTTCAGATATTTATGATGACTATCAGAAGTCTAAAGAAGATGTTGAAATACCATCTTCTACCTTTTCTTCTCTCTTCAAAAATTCTGCCGAAGATACATCCACAGATCTTGACACCATAACTGACAATTTTCAAACAGATATGTCAAATATTAAATCTGCAATGGATTCAATCAAATCTGGTACATTCCAGAATTCTGATATCACCGATCTTATTCAGCAATTCCCGGAACTTGCAACAGAAACTGATAACCTGCAACAGGGATTACAGAAACTGACATTTGATAAAGCAAGTACCGCTATTGGTAAAATCAGAGATTCTGTAAAAGATGTAACTGATCCGAAAGAACTTGCTGCTGCAGATAAATATATTCAGAGTATTATGGATACTATGGATCTGAGCGATTTCGATGTTAGTAATAGTAAACATACAAAAGATACTATTATCAGTAATTTAAAAGGGGACTCTATTGGCCCTATTAAATCAGCTTCATTAATAAACCAATTATTTTCAGAATATGGTGACGACAAAGTGGCAATGCAGGCAATCATGAAATTGTCACTTGACCCATCAATGGCAAATGCTGATCTCGACACTTGGAAATCCAAAATTGAAGATACTAAAGTACAGATTCAGTTGGATACTTCAGCTAAAAATCTGGATAATCTCTCAAAAGAACTAACTCGTCTTCAGACTGATGCTTCCGATCAGCAGACAAGACTGAACAATAAATCTGCTTATAATATGAAAGCTACTGCTTCAGATTACACCAATTTAATTGAAAATGGTGACAAACAGATTGAGAATCTTAATAATCAGATTAAAGAATATCAGAATAATATCGATGCTTTGAAAAATAGCAAAGGCTTATCTCCTCTTTCTGATGAAGATAACGAACAAATTAAGCAGTGGCAAGATCAGATTCAAGCTTCTCAGATGTCTATTGAAAATATGAAGCTTCTCAGGCCGATTGGACAAAAACAGCATTTAATCTTCCAGTAACTGATATGCAGAACACTGTTACCGCTCTTACATCAGCTATTAGCGAAATGCAGACAGAAACAGGTCTTACATCTGATACTATGGATAGTCTTAGAACACAATTCAGTGATCTAAAAGATGCTCATGTTGATAATGTATTCGATCGCACTGCAAAAGGTTTGAAAATCAACACAGAAAGAATGAAGGATTATCTGGAACAGCAGAATGAATTCATGAATTCTGATTTTGCACAACGGATTCAGGATTATCAGGATCAATTATCAGCAGGTAACAAAGATTATACTCAGCAAGGATTAGAAAATCTTAAAAATCTGCAGGCACAGTATTTTGCTCAGTATCAGGAGGCTGCAAAACAGTTCTCTGATTTCCAAGCAATGGTTAATGCTGACAATCTTTCTACTGAAGGTAATGAATATACTACAGCTAAAAGTTATCTGGATAACGCAAAAGATCTGTATGATAAAGGCTTAGTTGGTACACCTCAGTTTAAAGCAGCTGCAAAATATTTCTCTCAGAATGGTTTTGAAGATGCTGATAATTTCATTGAGAACTACAACAAACTTAAGAATTATTATACTGATGATGCTTCCGGTCCGAAGAGATTTTTAAGCGATCTTGAGGCTAAGGGATTAGCTACTTACAAAACTCTTGAGGATGGAAATCAGCAATGGATGTACTCTTTCACTGATACTCAAGAAGCTGCAGATGCTATGGGTATGAGTCTTGAATCATTCGAATCTATGTTTGGTAGATTGAAAGATTATGGCGATACAAATAATTTTGTATCTTCTCTTGAAGAAGGTGCCCTGAAATCTGAAGAGATTGACGATAAACTCATTGATGCTCAGATTAAAATGGGAAAACTGAAAGCCAGTGGTGCAAATCAATCCGCTCTGGACGATCAACAAGCAGTTATTGACAATTTAATTGCACAAAAAACTGGTATTACTCAGGCTATATCTGACTTCAAAGATGGTACTGTTGATCGTAAGATTCAGGATATCAAGGATGCCAAAGGTTCTATTGACGAATTAAATCAGTACATAAAGGATAATGGTATTGATAAAGATTCTGATTTTGGTAAGAAATGCATCGAATCAATTCAGGAACAAGCTAAGAAGACTGGCATTAAATTAACACCTGAATTTGAAGTTGATGAGGCTGCTTATAATAAAATGATCCAGGGTTATGAAGCGAAGGCTAAAGGGCAAAAAATCAAACACTTCCAGGATGTTAACGAAGGAATTGAAAGTGGTAACACTGGAGATTATACAGATTCTGATGTTGAATTGGTTAATAAGATCAAAGATGCTCAGGATAAAAAGAGCGATAATTATAAGCAACTACAAGATCTTATTCAAACCCTTAATAAAGAGAATCCAGCAGATCTGGCACAAATTCAACTCGGTAATGGAGCTTATGAATCTGAAGATGCTGGCATTCGTGGCGCCGAGGATGCCTTACAAGGATTTGCAGATCAGCTTGATTTAACTCAAGAACAAGCCAATGCTCTTCTTACTGTTTTACAGGCTTTAGGCGAAGTAAAAGTCCAACCTGAGATGTCAGAAGAACTGAAAGAGATGCAGAAAAATAAAGGTTCTGTTGATCTTGCACATAGACCTGTTATTGATGCCAGCGAGTTATCAGACATGGGATATCAAAATGTCGGTGATGGAACAGCTACTGTATTTAGTAGTGGATATTCTACAGACGACGGAAAGAAAACTGTAGTTGTAACTCCAATCCTTCCAAATGGCGACGTTCTTGAACCTGAAGCTTTAGATCATTATGCAAATGAGATCCTTGAAACCGGTAAAGACACCCAAGGTATTGGAATTCGTACTTTTGAAGGTGATGATTCTATTCAGCAAGCTAATAACTATGCTGAAATGTTACATCAAGTACAGCAGGCTTATTATGGCGAAGATGAAGCTGCAAAACAAAGTCTTGAAACTCTAAAAGACTATTCCGCTCAGGAATTAATGAATATTGATTATACTGACGGTCAATATAGCGACAATGAAAGATATGCCAATGCAGAAAAATCTGTAGATTCGCTTATTGACAGCTATAAACAGATGGGTATGTCTGAAATGGAAGCTCAGGCTGCTGCTGAATCTCTTATCATGGTTATGGATGATATGGGATTACTTAAGGTTACTCCTGAAGTTGATACTTCCGGCATAGATGAATTGGATCAAGCTACTCAGGACGGAATGGCTTCATTGCGTCAGATGAAAGCAGATGGGGATATTGATCTCTCATTCGAAATTGATAGTGATACTGACGGATTATCAATAGATGAATTACAATCTCAAATTGATGAACTTGAAAAAGCTAAAGTAAAATTAAAGTTAGACGTTGATTCTCCTGAATACAATGCAATTCAATCTATGATTGATCAACGAGAAACTCAGATTCATCTTCAAGTTCTTATGGATCAAAGTACTGATATTGATAAATGGTTAGCACTTGCGAATGGCGAAGACGGCGATAAGCAGTTAGCTATTGCTGCAGGAATTGATTTAAATGATGAAGATGCTCAATCCAAAATTGATGCTTTAAAAGCAAGCCTGAAATCTTTATCAGGCGATACACCTGCTATATCGGTTAAAATTGACGAAACTCAATTCCAAGCATTAACAAAAGAACAACAAGGCCAAGGAACTGTAACTTTCAAACCAGAACATAAAGAAGTAGATGCTTACCTTGCTGAAGAGAAAAAAAGCGACGGAAAAGTAAAATGGTCTAATGAGACAGGTTTAGTAGATGTTTATGCTGCTACCGAACATTATTCTCATGGTACTGTTCATTGGGGAAATGATATTTCTGCCGTTCAAACTTCATTCACTGCTACCGGAACTGTTAATTGGATAAATTCAGGTGGACCAAGTGGCGGTTTGAGTAAAGAAGTTAAACTCTCAAGTGGTACGTTCAAAGCTGAGTCTACTGGAAGTGCTTACAATGTTTTAAATATTACACCGGCTCATGCAAGTGGTACGAATGTTGCTATTAAACAAGATCAGCAAGCTCTTGTAAATGAAGTGGGTATCAACGGTCACGCTGAATCAATTGTTCGTGATGGTGTTTGGAGTTTAATTCCTGGCGGTGCTCATATAGAGAACCTGAAAAAGGGCGACATTATATTCTCTGCTACTCAAACTGATGCTCTTCTTAAACACGGAGCTATTCAAGGACATGCCAGAGCTTATGCAAGTGGTACTGTTACTTCTCCAGGCGTTATGAAAGCTTATGCTGCTGCTGGTAATACTCCGGGATTCCACTTCCAAGGCGGAGCTGCAACTGTTAAACCTGCCGGATCTGGAAATTCTGGTAACTCCGGTAATTCTGGTCTTCAACATGCAATCGAAGATAATACAGATGCGGTATCAAACAATAGTGATGATACAAGTGACGCGGCTGATAAAGTAAGCGAAGCTCTTCAAAATGTAATCAAGAAGCTGAATGATAATGCTATGGATTGGGTTGAAGTTGCTATGGATCGTCTTGATCGTATAACTTCTAGGTATACAGATCTTGCCGAAAGTGATTATAGTCATTATACAAAAGCTCAAAAGTATTATAATAAAGCTCTTGAAAATACAGATAAAGAAATCAAGGCTGCTAAAGAAAGCATCTCTGTTTATAAAAGGAAGTCCGAAGAAGTTGCAAACAATGGCGAAGTAAGCAAATATCTTACTCCTGCTCTGAAGAAAAAAGTTCAAGATGGCACTATTAATATAGAAACATTGGATGCAAATCAGAAAGCTGCCGTAGAAGCATATAAACAGTGGTACGACAAGTATCTTGACGCCGTTCAAAAATATAGAGATAAGAAAACTCAGAAACTTGATTTAGCTAAATCTAAAGTTGATAATGTTTACGATTCCTATGATTTGATCATCAGTAAGCGTAAAGCTAAAGAGGAATATTATGCAGCTAAAGCTGAAAATCGTATAAAGAGCGGAAAATCTCAAAAAGTCGGTTCGGTATATTGGAAAGATCTTAAAAAACAAGTAAGTTATGCTCAATATCAGAAAGACTGGATGTTAAAAGAAAGAGATAAAGTTCAGCAAAGCATGACAGATTATCTTAATGTGAATGGTCATAACAAAAAAGATAAAGCTTATCAGGAAATGAAGAAAAATCTAACTGATTTGAACACGTCTATTGTTGAGGCTGATACACACATCCAAGAAGCTAAAGCTGCTCTTGAAGAAACCAGAGAGAACTTAAAGCAATGGCAAATTGATCGTTGGGAAAGAGCTGGTGATAAACAGGACGCTTCTCTTAGTTATAAAAAGAATGCTGATGATATTAATTATCAGCTTTCAGCCAATGATTATGAAGAACGTTTGAAAACTTATGATAAAACTATTCGCGCTGATGAAGCGAAAAGACAGCTTCTCGCAGAAGAAATTGCAGCAAATCAAGCTAACGGTGGAGCTTGGAGCAATGAAGAAATGCAGAAAAAGATTGAGGAATATGATAATCTTACTACTTCTATTATTCAATCTAAAGAAGCAATGCAGCAATTAGCTCAAGAAGAAATTGATTTTCGATTTAAACCTCTTGATGAAGCGCAGAATAAACTTTCAAATCTTGTATCTGAACTTCAGACTGCTCAGAAATTACTTGGCGATACCGAGAGTTTCTATAATGATGATGGAGCCTTCTCTACAAACGGTTTAACCAATATTTTATTGGTTCAAGAACAGATTGATGCTACTAAGGACAAAATAGCAAATTATCGTGAGGGATTAAATAAGCTGGACGAAATGTATAAAAATGGTGCAATTGGTCCAGAATATTATAAGACTAAAACTGATGAAATGCTTAAGAGTTTGCAACAAGAGTCTGCTACTCTTGCCGATCTTAAACAGAACCTTCTTGATATGTATACTACTCAGGTTACTAAAGAGAACGATCTGTTACAGGAGAATATTGAAAAACGTAAAGATGCCCTTGCTGCTAAAGAGAAATATTATGATTATGATAAGACTCTAAAGAAGAAAACTAAGGATATCAATACATTAAAGGCACAGATTGCTGCACTTGAAGGAACATCAAATGCAGCCTCAAAAGCTCGTCTTGAGAAATTACGTGCGGAACTTGCAGATGCAGAAGACGATATGGCCGATACAATGCATCAGCATGAAGTCGATATGAAAAATACCGGCTATGAGAATTTTTCAGATGAGGCAAATAAGGCGTTAGACAATACTCTTGATGCTGTTAAGAAAAATGCAGCTTTCCAAGAAGCTATTATTGGCAGCATGCTTTCTAATGTAAAAGCAAATTACGACAGCACCTATAAACATCTGGGCGACGTAATGGATCAGTATGGCATGAAAGTTTCTCAAACTTATAGTCAAATGATCACAAAGGCAGCTGACTTTAATACTGCTGCTGTAAATGCAACAAAAGCATGGGAAGGTGTTACAAAAATTGACACCAGTAAGCCTTATGGTGGTTCAACTGCCGGTAACAATGCCTTTAATAATGCAATGAATAATGCAGGATCTTCTCAGACTGCTGGAAGTACAAATATTAAACCTAATACTGATTACACTCTGAAGCTGAGTGATACAGATATTTATCTGACATACAGTCATATCAAGAAACAGCTTAAAGCAACATGGTCACCAAAGAAACCGGAACACTCTGATATTGAGTGGAAAAGTTCTGATGAATCTATTGCGAAAGTTTCTTCTGATGGTACAGTTCGTGGTGTGTCTTCAGGTCTTAATAAGAACGGTTTAATGGCGCGTGATGAGTCTAAAACAAGAAAATGTATCATTACTGCTATTGGCGGTGGTGGTCTTGCTAAAGCTACTTGTACCGTTCATGTAATGCCGGATTCTCATTATGAGAAGATCAAGGATTATGCAGATAAAGCTGGCATTAAAGATACTTCAGGTAATAATCTGAGAGATGCTATGGAATATGCTTATAAAAATGGCGCAAACCATAGCGATCAATCATATACCGCAGTTGAGGGATTTAAGAAAGCATATCTGAAAGATTGGACAAATTCTCTGAGTAATCGTCCAGATGGTGCAACAGACGTTCCTGCCGGAGTGAGTCCTTTAATAGGATATTTTAATGCTAAAGGTAAGAAAGTCGGACCAAAAGAAATGCAACAGCTTGCAGATATTCTTCAGATCAATACTCCGGGTGTTAAGAACTATGATTCTTGGGGATCTACTCTGAAAAATAAAATCCTGAAGGCATATAAATCCTACGGATTCTCTAAAGGTGGTGTTGTACGGAAAGGTATTCCTGCCAGCATACTTGATATAATCGGCGGGGACGCTTTAATACCGCGTGGAGATTCTATGCTGATCGGTGCAAATCCGGGCGAAACTGTTCTGACAAAAGAATTCACAGATCAACTGAAACCTACAGTTGCTACTCTGAATGAATTTAATGCTAGAATGGCGAAACCTATCACTCCTATTCTACCATCATCTTCAAATAATACAAGTATGAATAGCGAGTGCAATATTACAATCAATGTTGATAAAATCAATAGTGAGCAAGATATTAAGAAACTTGCTTATCAAATTGGTGATATTATCACTGAACGTAATAAACGTGACTGGAAAAAAGTTCGCTAATTTAAAAGGGCTGTCTTTAAGACAGCTCTTTTAATATTAAAATATATGAAAGAGGTGAAAAAATGCTACAATTTGAATTTAATGGTCATACTTCTGATGAATATGGATTGATTGTGACTAGAATAGAAGAAAATGATACTCTTGTAAATCGTTCTTTGCAATTAGGAGAAAAGAATAAATATCGACCAAAAGAAAATCAGTTCGGAACATTATATGGTGATAATTATTCATTCAAAATGGGCGTAATGAGAAATCCATGCAGAAACAAAAATGTAGTTCCAGAATTAAAAAATGGAATTTTAAAATACGATTCAACATATACTCCATATTTAGATAATGGAATTTTAAAATTTTCTATGAATTATACAGCTGATATAAAAAATGGAATTATTATTCCAAATGATTCTGATTATTTAACTTCAAATAATATTAGAATCATTAATGCATGGTTAACATCCCCTCAATATCCAAGGCTTCTTAAATTTATTGGAGACGATTATTTTTCAGAAGAAATCGAATTTTTTGCTACAATTACAGAGGTATCTACAGAACATGCATCTCTTCCATATGAACTAACATACACAGTAACTTGTGATAGTCAATGGGGATATACTCCTCTTATTTTATGTAAAACAACTTCCTCTTCTACTCTTCCTAGAGAATATTCTATTCAGAACAATTCTGATTGTTGGGAAGATTATGTATACCCCACAATTAAAGTTTCTCCAAAATCTCATGGGATAATTACTATAAAGAATAAAACCGATAATGGTAGAACAATGAAAATTAATGCATTAAAAAGTGATGATTTCTATATAGATTGTAGAAATTTAAAAATCTACGACATCACAAAGTCAATTGTTTCATTTGAAGATTTAGGGATTGAGGATATAGATGACATTTATTGGCCTCGTCTTGCTTATGGAGAAAATATATTTGAATTTACAGGTGACGCGACATTTGAAATCTCATATAGAGAACCACGAAAGGTTGGTGCCTTTGCATGAGAATGATTCATAATTATGATATTTATGGAAATACAGAATCTGCAATCATTTATTTGGCTAAACCTGGAAAACGATTCTTTTGTGCATTAGGTGGAATTGATACTTCTACTGTTTCTGTTACGTTAAGAACTAATAATACTGCAGAATTAACTTTTACAGTTGATAAATATGTAGATGGCGTAGAATCTCAGGGATATGAAGAACTCGATGAAATGATGGAATTGTATTGTGACGGAATCTGGTATAAAATTATGGATCCTCCAACAGAGACAAATGACGGAATGCAATGTACAAAGGATATTACCGCCGAATCATATGAAATCTCTCTTACTCAATATAAACTAAAAAATTTTAAAATTAACATGGGCGAAGAAGATTCTTATGAAATGATGTACCAAAAAAATCATGATATTAATAAGTTTTATCAAATTAAATTTTATAATCCAGAAAATGAAGACCTAAGTTTTCTACATATTGTGCTGAAACATGCGGATGTACCTGGATGGAAGATCGGATATGTAGATAACATCACTCTGGATGATGATAAGGTATTACTTCCGAATGAAATTTGTAATTTCGATGTGGACGATCAAAATGTATATGCATTTTTCACCCAAACTGCTGCTCCTGCATATAAATGTGTTTTTGAATTTGATACCGAAAATTTATTAATTAATGTATATAAGCCGGATAGTTTAGGTAAAGATACAAATGTAGTACTTGGTTTTCGTAATATTCAAGATAGTGTAACAATATCAAGAGACGACAGTTTGGTAACACAATTTTATGTTGATGGACTTGACGATTACAATATCGATCTTGCAAATTTTGGAAACTCTGTAATTACAGATTGTTCTCATTTTTGTCGTGAACCATATATGAACATTGTCCTACAAGAAAAATATACAGCTTGGCAAAAATACATAGAATCAAGAAGAGATGAATACTGTAATTTATCTAGGGAGTATAATAAAAATCTTGACATTCTTGCTGAATTGATGAATAGAGTCCCTATTGATACTGCTCAGACAAATTGGTTCGGACAAAAAGTTGAAGATCTAAAAGATGCATATGATTCAAACATGGCTATAATCAAAGGTTTTGAGTCTATTCATGTTGATGAAGAAGGAAATTTTGATCTTGAAGATTTGAAAAACTCATCCGATTGGCCTATGTACGAATCAATCATGAACTATACTCTTCCATCCATTGTGGCTGCGTTACAAGCTCAAGACGAAACTATAGAGGGTTTCGGTAAAGGAAACATCATCTCATGTGTAAATCCAGTTGTATTAGGTCAAGATTGGTATATGGTAGGTTCCGGAACTTCTTCGTTCCAAACAGTACAAATTAATGACGCACCTGCATACGGAATTACTCGTGGAGTTAAAGTAACCGGTACAGATGGTGGTATCTATCAACACAATATCAGTATCGAACCATCTCAGAGATATACTCTTAGTTGTTTTGTAAAAGGATCCGGTACATTTTATCTTGGTTATAATAACACCGGAGAGGACAGAAAGAATATTTCTTATAACATCACATCTTCTTGGACCAGAGTTTATACTTCTTTCAATCTAACATCACATCTTATTGATGTGGCATTTACAGGAAGTTCTGACTTTACTGTCTGTGGTATGCAGCTTGAAATGGGAGATGCCCCATCTCAATTTGGATACTTTACGCAGTCTGAAACAATCATGAAAGCGTATGAAACAGATTGGAAATTATACGGCATTGCAGAATTAAAAACTAAAATTGCCATATATGATTCATGTATCAAGGAACTAAAAAAGAATGGATATGCAGATGGATATAATCCTCTTTCTGGATACGAAGAGGCATATTTCACTCAAATGCATCAGAAATATCTGGATTATTTGAATTTAAAAGATCAGGCTGAGACTGCATTAAAGGAACGTCAAGCTGAATATGATGCGGCTAAGAAACCTGAAATTCAAGAAAAACGAAACCAGATTGCCAAAGATGTTTTAATGGAAAATTTTGGTAAGGTACAGGAAAAATATCCAGCGTTTACAGATAAGGAAACGTATATTATTAAGAGCCTATATAATCAAGCAACTTATTCAAATGAAAATATTATTATTACGACTCTTGATAGCACAGTTGATGCAGTTGATAAAGCGATTACATTATATAAAGATGCTGTAGAAGAATTGTATGTAGAATCTCATCCGCAATATACTTATACAGATGAAATTGGAAATATTTATGCTCTTCCAGAATTCAGAGAATATCATGATCAGCTTGCAGTAAATGATTTTGTTCGATTAGGACTATCTGATACACGATATGTAAAACTTCGTGTTGTAGAAATCAGATATAATCCTTGTGATATGGATGAAACGATGGAAGTTACTTTTTCCAACATGGTCCAATATAAATCAAAATTAACAAATGATAACGAATTTTTAACAAATGCATTAAATCAGACCTCTGACAGAACCGGTGGTCGTGTTAATTCAATCAACAAATCTTCTACTTCTGATTATGTCATTACATCAGAAGCTATTAAGCAAATCTTTTCAAATCCTCTATTCAATTCAATGCTCGGTGGGACTACTACAGGAGGATCCGGATCTGGCGGAACCGGGTCTGGCGGAACCATTACCGCTGATACAATTATTGCAGAACTCGTGAAAGCAAAAGAAGGTGTATTTGATAAGCTTACTGTTGATACTGCTTTCATGAAATATCTCGATGTAAAACTTATTTCCGCAGATAAAATCACAACTCGTATTCTCGAAGCGGAACAGGCAAATATTGAAAAGCTGTCAGCTAAGATTATAGAATCTAACCAGATTAATGCTGATATGATTAATGTGAAAAATCTTCTTGCAGGTCATGCAGGTGTTGGAGAATTACATACAATTCATCTTACTGTAGAAAATGCAGAAATTGATCAGGCTGTTATTACTAATCTCATCGCAAAGAAAATTGCAGTTGGAGATTTAATGGCTCAAAATGCTCTTGCAAATCAAATTGTACTTATCTCTAAAGACAATAAACCTACTATTGCATTTCAAGAAAGTACTCAACAGTTTTATGATTCCAAAGGAAATGTTCGTGTGCAGATTGGTATGGACGGTAAAGGGGATTTCAACTTTATTGTTAAAAATGGAGACAGAGCCGCTTTATTTGATGAAAATGGTATTACCCAGACAGGTATTCCAGATAATACAATTCTTGGAGACATGATTAATAACGCCACCATTACCAAAGACAAACTTGGATTTCAAATCATAGAACCAAATGAACAAGGTGGTATTGACATCACTAATATTTATGATGGCAAAGGAAATCAATGGTGGGGAATAGAAAAGACGACTATTACAGATGACTACACAAAGCAGATTAAGAATGTTACAGATACTCTGACCGGACAAATCGAAACTAAGGTTAGTAATACTCAATATCTTAAAGATCAAGAATCTATCCGAACAGATTTTCTGATATCAAACAAAATGTTTCTGGGATTACATCTACTGTAAGCAGTATGCAAACAGATCTTTCTGAAGCTCAAGAAAAAATTAAAGCAAACACCTCTTCTATTACTCAGAATGCAGATAAAATCAGTTTTATGGTAACTGGTGACAAAGAGTCTGAGTTCACAGTTACTGATAAATTTATTCAGATGATTTCTGACCATATTAGCATTGATGCCAGCACCATTGACATTAATGGTATTATCACTGCAATGAATACACACACTGGACCAGGTAAAACTAAAATCGACGGTGGTATTATTGAAACCAATACTATTACTGCTGATTCTATTAAAGTTGATGCAATCAGATCAAAAATATTTGAAGATGATCTGACATCTAATTATTCACTAAAAGGTATCTGGTTTGATTTATCAGAGAACGGTGCTATTAAAGGTAAAAATTTTGCTGTTGATTCTAATGGTAATGCTTATATTCGTGGTGACAGCACTGTTGAGGGAACCATTATAGCTAATAAAGGTTATATTGGTGGTATTGGCGGTTTCCATATTGAAGCGGGAAAACTATATTCTGGTATGGATAGCTTCCTGAACAACCAACATCAGTATCAAAGGATAAAAATGTATATATTGGTACAGACGGAATTGCTCTTGGTAGTGGAAACTTCAGAGTTGATTCAAATGGTAAGCTTTATGCTAACTCTGGTACATTCTCAGGAACTATTTACGCTGATGGAGGAACTATTGGCGGTTGGAATATATCTGCAAATTCATTAAGCAACAGAGACGGATCCATAAGCTTAAATCCTGATGGTTTAAAACTTGGCAATCAGTTAAATGTAGATAATCAAGGGAATGCAACTTTTGGTGGTAAACTATCAGCTGCTACCGGAAGTTTTTCTGGTGAATTAGTTGCAGCAACAGGTAGCTTTTCTGGAGAATTAAAAGCTGCTACTGGCACATTCTCTGGGGATTTAAAAGCTGCAACAGGTAGTTTTAAAGGAGAACTTTCTGGTGCAACTGGAAGTTTTACAGGTAGTGTTATTGCTACATCTATTACTGCAAAGCAATCATATTCTATTTATTATAACGATGTTGGAACTGGTGAACCAACTGATTCAGTACAAGTAATTACTGCATTTGACTGGGGAACTAATACAACTCAAATTGGATTTGGGTTGATAGATTCATCTTTAGACTCTTCAAAAATGCATGGAATGCTTCTGATAAAAGAACAAGGCGCAAGAGTTCTAACATTAATTGCAGATGATATTAATACAAATGGATGGTTAAATGTTAATAAACTTAATATTACTGATTCATTCGGACAGTATAAAGGAGTGCCATATAAATCAATTATGTGGAAACCAACAGACACATTTGACTTTAATGGTTATAATCATCATCACACTATTCTTCCTTATAAGAATGGTAATTTTGCAGTAGGTATGGAAAGTACGACTACAGGAATGTTATCTATTAGTTTATTACCATATTTGTTATCAACTGAAACCGATGCATATGGTAATATTACAGTAAGTAAAACTAAAGATACTACTTCTCAGATAAGCATTGGAGCAACAGCTAATCCATATGCATGTATTTATGTAGATGCTATTTATCTTACTGGTGATAAAAAAACTTATACTTCACTGGCTAATTTAGGTGAAGGCGGCACAACTAATTATAATGGACTTACAAATAAACCTAAAATTAATAATGTTGAATTGGCAAGCGGAAATAATACATTATCTAATTTAGGGATCGCTGCACGATCACATTCCCATTCTAAGTTGAATAACAGTTCTCCTGTAGATTATAAAGGATTTGGTCATTGTCATACCGTAATTATGAATAGTAATCATAATATGTGGGTTGCAATTAATAACGATGGTACACCCGCATTAACTCCATATAAATTAAAAACATCAACTAGCTATACAGATGTTGATACATATTCGTTGGAAAAAGGCGGAACTTGTAACCTCGGCAGTACAGATGCTCCTTGGAATGCTGTATATGCTAAGAATTACTATGATGAATATGGAAATAAGATTTCTACAGGCGGTGGTTCAATTAGTCTTAAAATTGATGGAGCTACACGTAGTTCTGGATTTACGAATTATAACCTTGCAACGCAAGATTGGGTGACTGGTAAAGGATATTTAACTCAGCATCAATCTCTTTATGGATATGCTACTACAAGTTGGGTGTCTAATAATTTTGCTCCTAAAGGTTCTGGTGGTGGAACAACGTATTATGGAGGTACAGGTATTACTATTTCTGGAAATACTATTTCTGTCGATAGTACTGCTTCTTCTACTCATACACATGACAGTATTTCAAATGGAAGTAAAACCATTACTGTAGGTAGTGGATTAATGTGTGGAAGCACAAGTGGATGTAGTATTGGTCTTGAAACAGAACCTTGGAAAAATGGATGGTTTACAGGTACGGTTATGTATGGAAATTTGAAAAAAGGTTCTGATAGAAATGTTAAGCATGATATTTGTATTTATGATAATAAAATAGAACAAGCATATATGAATTTCCAAGGCGTTTCTTATAGATATAATTATTATGATGGTTATGATTTAGGAGATAATATTCATTATGGATTTATAGCCCAGCAAATTCAAGAATCGTTAATAAAAAATGGAATTTCTAGTGAAGATTCATCATTAGTTAATTGTACCACATACGATAATCCAAATTCAAAAGGATTACTTAAAGAATACTCTTTATCTTATGATGAATTCATCTCTCTCAATACTCATATGACTCAAAAAGCCCACCATCGTATTGACTCTCTCGAATCTGAAAATCAATCCCTTAAGAATGAAATTCTTATGCTCCAGGGACAACTCTCTCTCATTACTCAACGACTACAAAAAATGGAGGAAAAGTTATGTTAAAAATTAGTGAAACAAGAAATGTATCCGGTCAGGTTATGATCGGTGAAGGTGAAAACTCAAAGCAGGTTGCTTATCTTAATGCATCTGTTAGCAAAGATGGAAATGTAAATATCAATAAATCCATTCAGGATAGCGAAACATTTAAAACAAATAAAGAAGCAGTCCTGAAAGATTTTACGGAGTTTGAAACATACGTATATGGAATTATTCCTGAATAAATAAGAGGCCATGAGCAATTGTGGTCTTTTATTATGCAAAGAAGGTGAAATATTTGACCAGTCGAGAATATGAACTTGAATTAAAGAAAATCAAAGCCAAAAATCGGCAGATTGAAATGAAACGAAATCTGAAGGCAGCAAAAGTTAGTAGATTTAACATTCCAAAGATTTCTACCAGTAAATTGATTCTTGTTGCAGTACTTCTACTCAATCTACAGATCATTTATTTCGTAGAAAAAGCGATCATGACATATGGTGATTTATCTGCTCTCTACGCTCTTATTGCTATCCCAGCGACACTTATCCCTACGGTGTGGGCTTATTTTAGTAAGGCAAAAGCTGAAAATTGTGCAGGCGGAATTACTTATGATTCTGCAATGGAACAACTTAGACAGTCATCTTCAGAAAATGATGAAGCTGTCGGTTAGGAGGAAATTATGAATATTAAACAGGGTATTCAGGACGTATTATATCTGATCATTACTGGTGTTCTTCCACTTCTTATTACTTATGGAATACTCTTCTTAAAAGTAAAGATTAAAGAACAGGAAAAGAACCTGGAGAACGATCAGCTCGTAAAATATATAGACGCTGCCACTGATGCTATTAGTAAAGCAGTGCTCGCAGTTAATCAGACCTATGTTGATTCATTAAAGAAACAGGGTAAATTTGATGAGGAAGCTGCTAAAACTGCTAAACAGATGGCTATTGATAAAGCTAAGGCTTTGATTACAGAAGATTCTAAAGCGGCTATCGAAACATTATATTCTGACTTTGAAGCATATCTAAATGATGCTATTGAAGAACTCGTCAGAGAAAATAAAGTTACATATTAATATAAAAGGAGTACAAGGATTATGAAAAAAGTTATTGTAAATGCAGACATTATGGCAATGTATAAAACATTAAATTCTATGAAGAGTCGTGCGGATTTAATCGCAGGAGATGTTGATGTATTCTGGGCGAATACAATGAACCTGAAGACTCTTAAGGCGCAGGTAGATAAAATCTCAGAGGTTGAGCAGGAGTTAGTTGATTCTTATTTTACAGAGGAAAACTCACATTCTATTGTTGACGAAAACGGTAATGAAACAGGAAATCGTGCTCTTAATGATGACATAAAAGATAAAATCATCCCTGAAATTCAAGAAGGTCTGCAGAAAATTTATGATAAAACATGTGAACTTGATGTTGAGATGATTCCAGAGGAATCTCTCAAGAAAATGCTTAAATCTAATGAAGACAAACTGTCTATGCTTGATATGACAGTACTATATGAATTTGTAGAAAAAGGTGAGTAATAATGGCAACATATATTCAGGGAATTCAAACCTCTGTTGGTGTTGTTAAGTATGATTATAATTATCTGGCTAATCTCCCTGAATCAGATATGACATTATCTAAACAGGGTGCATTCGCTGATGCCCTTGTTGTTGGAAGAAAACTTACTCAGCTGGGAGCTGATGTGGATAAATTGAAAGAATCTATGACTGCCGTACAGAAATCTATCTCTGATCTGCAGTCTGCAGATTCTTCTTCTAACACTTCAATTGAACAGATCAATACATCATTACTTAGCATGACCAATAATATCGAAACAATACAGAACAATATTACTACTTTGACTCAGAATACTGCTGAGATCAAGAAAAGTGCTGATAATGCGAATTCGTCAGTCACAACACTGCAGGAAACTATTAAGTCACTACAGACTAGAATTGAAGCTTTAGAAAAAACTCAGACTAAATAAGGAGGGAGGCAGTTATGTATACACTAAAAATTACAGATGAAAATACTGTTGTAACAACAGTCAAAGAATCAATTGTGGAAAGAAGTAATTATGTAGATAAGATTCAGATTGTAACAAGTAAAATGTATCGGGAACAGATTGATATGTCAGATACAACTGTTTATATGAAGTATAAGCTCCCGGTGTCAGACAAAATTAAAATGACACAACTTATTATAAATAATCTTGAATATGAACAGAATTATATTCAGTATTTAATTCCTGTCGATGCAGCACTTACTGCTGAAGCCGGAGATATCGAAGTATCTTTCACGTTCTTAAAACTTGTTGCTAATGAAGATGGAACATACACTTCTTATATTAGAAAAACCACATCAGGTGTTATTCATATTACTCCACTTGTACAATTTGATAAATATGAACCTTCTGAATTGTTTACTGAAATTGATCAGAGACTCCTTGCTATGGAAGGAATGATTAAAGATCTCAATGCTCAGAATAAAGCAACTTATGAAGGTATGGTAAAAGATATTCGTCTTAATACGGAAGACAGAAAAATCACTTTAACAGACAGAAATGGTGAAGATACCGGAAATGGTATCGTTGTAAAAAATCTTTCTGCTATGGTAGCCGAAGATATGACAGGTAAAGATCCTGATGGCACACAAGATGGAGTTGTTCATCTTGATCAAGTTGTCGATCTGGATAAATTATTAAAGTAAAGGAGTCATGATATGTCATTTAAAGATTCTAAAATTGCTGCTGCGGCTAATTCGGCAATGACTTTGAGTGCTGAGTTAGCGTAGATACTGAGGAATATACATTATGTACTGATGGTCGTTATGAAGTATATACCAAATATCAAGACAATGCATATTCAACAGTGGATAACTTAAAAAATATTGCCGTTGATGCTACACAGATTAATATTATGCAGGAAGAAAACAGCCAGTATATGCCATTTAGGATTCCAAGATATTGGGATGGTATGGATCTTATGGATATGCTCATCCAGATAAGATATGAATCTGTAGCTGAGAAAAAAGGTAAAGTAGCGACAGTTATCAATGTAGCTTCCAACAATACTTATATTCGATTTGGTTGGCTGATTGATGCTGCTGTTACAGCAAATGCCGGAGATATAATTTTTGAAATTATGGCTACTGGCGTAAATGAAAAAGGAAACAATTATATTTGGAGAACCAGACCAAATGGTAAGTTTACTGTTCTTCAAGGATTAAATTATGACGGAATCATTGAACCTTCTGAAGATTGGTATACAAGTTTTGTAAATATGATTCTTGGTCATGTAGCCGAAGCAAAACAATACGCAGATGAAGCAAAAGCTTCCGCTGCTTCTATTAATGTAGATGATATAAAAGCAGATGTAAAAACATCTGTTATGAATGATCTTAATGGAACAGTAACTGAATCTCTGAAAGCATATTATACAAAAACAGAAGTTGATACAAAAGTCAAAGAATTAAACACTGCTATTTCTGGTATTGACAGTTTGAAGAACTTAAAAGTTGAATATGACAACACAACTGGAAATTTAGTGTTTAAAGATGGAACGGAACCTATTGGAGAACCTATTACTATTAACAGTCTTGCAAACCTTATAGTTAAGTATTCTGTTGTCAATGGAAAAGGTTCATTAGTATTCAAAGATGGAGAAACTATTATTCAGACTGTAGAACTTAGTTCTATTGAGCCATCTGCTGAGTGGAGAGCTGCATTGAAGCAGGAACTTGAAGCAGAAATGGACGAGAAAGATACAGTAATCTCTAATCGAATTGGTCCACTTGAAACAGCTAAAACTGAAATCGAAAAGAATGTAAATGCCAATACTGCTGCTGTCTCAGAGATAAAAACTACTATTTCAAACATTGAGAAGAAAGTAGAAAGTGCTACTACAAAATCTGATGAGCCAAAAATGCTGTAGATATCTTGAAACAAAATATGACTTCTTATGATACTCAGTTTGAAGGAATTAATACAGATATTACAGATGTTAAGGCCGCTATTGAAGAAATCAAGAAAAATCCTGCGGCTGCAGAGTACGATGTTACATACGAAAATAGTATTTTTACATTTTTAAAGGATGGAGAAATCCAGAAAAGCTTTAAAATTGAAGGTGGTGGAGGATCTTCCTCAGATACTACTACTATTACTATTAAAAGAATCACAAATGCAGATGCTATTTTCTTACTTGGTTCAAAAGCAATTATTGAATATAGTTTTTCATCTGTAGATAATACTGGTGATACAACTGGAGCCGGTACTGCTGTGTGGAAAGTTGGTAATACTATTGTAGCTACGAATACGGCTGCGCAAGGAAACAATAGTTTTGATATCACTGAATATCTTAATGTCGGTGCAAATACTATTAGATTAACTATTACCGACAGTTTTGGGACACTTGCCACTAAGACATGGACTGTTACTATTGTAGAATTCAAACTTGAAAGCACATTTGATGATACTTTGTTATATACAAATACAGATGTAGTATTTAGGTATACACCTTACGGAAATGTCAATAAGATTCTTCATTTTATTCTTGATGGTGAAGACTTAGGCACTGTTGAAACTCAGTCCTCCGGCAGAATTATGTCTTATAATATTCCTAAACAGGAACATGGCAGCCATTTACTCAAAGTATATATGACTGCGACAATTAACAATAAAGAAATAACCTCAAATACTATTTGTAAGGATATCATTTGTGTTGATCCTACAAATAGAACTCCTATTATTGGATGTGCTCAACAGGAATTTACAGCACAACAGTACCAGGCAACAAGTATTAAATATGTTGTATATGATCCTGATCACAATCCCGCCTCTGTAAAACTATCAATTGATGGTAAAGTACAGAGCACTCTTTCTGTAAATCGTTCTGCTCAAATCTGGAGTTATAAGTCATCCACTGAAGGAAAACATAACCTGACCATCTCATGTCGTAAAGTGACTAAGATTTTATCAGTTAATATCACTAAACTTGATATTGATGTTGAACCAATCACAGCCAACTTAGCATTTGATTTTAACCCTGTTGGAAAATCCAATGGAGATACCGACAGACTCTGGACCGATAAAAATAACTCTGCTATTACTCTTTCAGTATCAGATAACTTTGACTGGGATAATGGTGGATACCAGATTGATGCTTCTGGAAACCAGTATTTCTGTGTAAAAGCTGGAACAACTGCTCAGATTAATTATAATCTCTTCGGAAAAGACCCGAAACAGACTGGTTCTGAATTCAAATTTGTATTTAAGACTCAGAATGTTCGCAATGCTTCTGCTACTTTCTTATCATGTATTGATGGTACTGAAGGCTCTGACGTAGGTATTAAAATGGATGTTCATGAAGCATACGTGAACACTTCTACTGACAGCTTATATTTTCCATATAGCGAAGAGGATATTATTGAATTTGAATATAATATCAATACAATTGATACAAAAGACACATCTGCAACTTCTATCATTATGACTTATGAAGACGGAGTTGGAGGAAGACCTCTTATTTATGATAATTCTCATAGACTGCACCAGTATTCTCCTACCCCAATTTCTATTGGTTCTCCGGATTGTGATGTGTTGATTTATAGAATGAAAGCTTATTCTGCTTCTCTCACAGATTCTGACATTCTTGCTAACTTTATTGCAGATGCTAGAGATTCAGATGAAATGATTGCAAGATATAATAGAAACCAGATCTACAATGACAACAATGCTCTTACTCCAGATTCTGTAGCTAATGCTTGCCCGAATCTAAGAGTAATCAAAATTGAAGCGCCGCATTTCACAAATGACAAGAAGGATTTTGTTAAAAATACTTCTATGGAATGTATTTATAAGAATGGGGATCCTAAATTAGATAACTGGAAATTTATTAACTGTTTCCACGCCGGACAGGGAACTACAAGTAATGAATATGGTTTTGCTGCCAGAAATATTGATGTTATTTGTTGTGCGGATGGTGTACATCAGATCAATAGTAAGATTCCTCTTGATCCTAACTATAAGACAGAGTTAGTTCTTGGTGATGGCACAAAATATGAGGACGGAACTGGTAAGATTAGTCTTACAAGAAACTCTGTTCCAAATAATTGGTGGAATTTTAAAGTAAATGTAGCATCTTCAAATATGGCAACTAATGCATTAGGACAGAAGAGATTCAACGACTTTTTACCATATGAAAGTCCTGCGGTACGTAGAGATCCTAAAGTTAAAAACTCTATGGAATTTGTCAACTGTGTAATCTTTATTAAAGAATCTGATCCTGATATTACTACTCATAGAGAATTTCAGGATACAGACTGGCACTTCTACTCTCTCGGTAATATGGGAGATTCAAAGAAGACTGATATTACAAGAGCTTATGATCCAGAGGATATGAAAGAATTCTGTATTGAAATTAGTGACAATACTCTTCCAAACTCTGCATTCCAGACCGGTATAACAAACCAAGATGGAACTATGAAATATCCTATCAGTAAAGCTGAATGGAAAACTGGTAATACAGCATATGATGCTCTGTATAATAACTGGGATGGATCATTTGAATTCAGATATGATTGTTGCGGCGATTCTAAGGATGGTTCTGCTCTTACTTCTGATGAAGCAAAAAAGAAAATACGTACAGATAACAAACAGATTTGGAGAGACTTCTATGAGTTTGTAATTACGTCTAGTGATAAAGAATTTAAAGATGGCTTGAAAGATTGGTGTATTCAGGATGCAATGCTCTATTTCTATTTAGTTACACTCAGATATAGTATGATTGATAATAGAGCCAAGAATGTTTTCCCGCATTGGGCAAAACATTATATCACTCAGGAAGAAGCTACAACTATGGGTGATAAAGCTAAATATTATACTATAGATGATGATGCGGCTGCTCTGCATAATGGTTATAGATTTGATCTATGGGCATATGATATGGACACTCAGCTTGGTATTAATAATTCAGGTGAGCTGTCATTCCCATATGGTAAGGAAGATACTGACTATAAAGAAGAAGGAAATCCTTCATCTGGTTATGTTTTCAATGCTGCTGAATCTGTATTGTGGTGCAGAATACGTGATGTATTTACACAAGAATTAAGAAATATGTATCAGTCTGTAGACTCTAACTGTTGGTCTGATTCTCATTTAATTAATGAATATGAGGCTTGGCAGAGCCAGTTCCCAGAAGAACTTTGGAGAATCCACTATGAAAGATTATATCTGAGAACATATCGTGCTGGAACAGTAAGATTCCTTAATGAGATGATGAATGGACGTGGAAAATATCATCTCAGACAATGGGAACGTGACCAGCATATTTATATGGGAACGAAATTCTTACATACAGATGTAAAGTCTGATCAGATTATGTTCAGATGTAATACTCCTAAGAAAGTTGTAGTTAAACCAGATTATACTCTGAAGATCATTCCTTATTCTGATATGTATATTTCTGTACTTTATGGTAATTCACCAGAAACTACTCAGGTACGTGCAAAAGCCGGACAAGAATATAAGATTACTACGGACTTAACAAATATGGATGATACAGCTATTCTTATCTATGCTGCATCAAGAATTGAGGCACTAAATGACCTCTCTGCTTGTTATATTCATGATAATGATTTCTCAAAGGCTTCTAAGCTGAAAACTCTTATCATTGGTAATAATACAGCTGGATATCAGAATACTTTTATGACATCTCTTAATATGGGTAATAATACTCTTCTTGAGACTTTGGATATTCGTAATTGTCCAAATCTTACAGGATCTGTTAACCTGTCTACATGTGAAAATCTTATTAATCTTTATGCTGATGGAACTATTGTAACATCTGTATTATTTGCTAATCATGGTAAGATTGCTCATGCTTCTCTCCCGTCTTCTATCAACACTCTTACACTCAAGAACCTCAAAGACTTAACTGATCTTAAGGTTGCAGGATACGATAATTTACAGACATTTGTATGTCAGAATTCTATCGTAGATACTCTTGCTATCTTAAATGCTGCTATTAATACTCTTCGTACCGTAACAATTACTGGTATCTCATGGAATCTTGATGATACTACGCTTCTTCTGAAATTATCAAAACTTGCCGGTATTGATGATAATGGCGCTACTACTGAGCAGTCAATTCTTACTGGATCTGTTCATGTTCCTGTAGTCAGACAGCAGGAATATAAAGAATTTGTTGGTTCTGAAGATGAACCTGGTATCTGGACAGACCTTGTTCTTACTTACGATTCAATCATTACTCAATTCAAAGTTACATTTATAAATGATGATGAAAGTAATACTATCCTTGATATCCAGTACGTAGATAAAGGTGGAAACGCTGTTGATCCTACTACAAGAGAAGTTAATCCGATTCCTATTCCTACAAAGAAAAGCACAATTAAGCTTGATTATACCTTCAAAGGATGGGAAGGTTCAATGACAGGAATCTTTGCTGACAGAACTATTACTGCTATATATGACAGTAAAATCCGTGAATATACTGTAAAATATGTTTCTAAAGGATTATCTCTTCAAGAATCTACTGCCCAGTATGGTTCTTATGTAAAATATACAGGTGATACTCCTGTATATACTGCTGAGGAATCTGCTTATAAGTACAATCTGTTTAAAGGATGGGATAAGTCAGGATTTGTCGATGGAAATAAAACGATCAATGCAGTATATGAAACATGCGAATACGTAGATGGATACTTTGATAGTAAGGATCTGCCAATATGACACAGGTTGAGCTTTATACTCTTATGAAAATGGGACTTGAAGCAAAATCATTATCATTAAAAGATACATTAGATTTCAAACTTGGTGTTGATTATAGCTATGGCGACAT
>ENA-OONN01000007-OONN01000007.1-viral-metagenome-genome-assembly--contig:-NODE-7-length-19963-cov-33.680984_pt1 | contig 19963 bp, 25 predicted proteins | sample MGYA00245314_ERZ501090 | MGnify/ENA primary metagenome ERZ501090 (study PRJEB25959, sample SAMN05341350) | viral metagenome | host: human-associated | place: USA: California | collected 2014-04-23 | study...
TTTTTTTTTCTCGATGATTTTTAGGTCTGAAAGAATGTTAAATACTTTGTCATGGATTTTTATGTCTTCGCCTGTTGATTGGTCTTTATATTCGTACTCAAGGATAAACGGCGTGATGCGAAACAGAAGCAGAGCTTCCTTGATGGCTGCGTCTATGTGATTTGAATAGCTCTTGCCAAGTATTCGAGCGATTCCACGTTTTGAAAACGGAACGTGACCGATTGACCGGCCTTTATCTTCCCATAGTTTGATTATCGCGTAGTAAATGCGCTGGTGCTTTGTGGTGAAGTCTCCCTCTACAGTTGGCGAGATTGTAAGAGTCCCTTTGACCTTCAAGCCGTCGGGTAAAGCAAAGTCACGGCTGAAAGTTTTTTTCTCAAGTGGCAAATCCCTTGCGCTCTCTGGTCGCCAAATTGAAACCTTTTCAAGATTGATTTCTGGCCTGATGATGCGTTCAAGCTCTTTGGTGTCCAGTTGTCTTTGTGGCTGTAAGTCTCTTTCCTGTTCCGGCTGTCGCTTCATCATTGGGGGTTAGTCTCCTATTTTAGAAGAGAAAAGAAAATCAAAAAAGAACACACCTTGCTTTGTGTCCTGCTTTTCTGTAGGCGGTTTTGCCCGTGTGTATTTAGATAAGTATCTAGATAAGTATTTAATATAGTATCCAACCCGGTAAAACACTTGTAAATACCTTATTTGCAATAGGTTTTCTGCCGGGTCTTCGTCTCGACTGCATCAAGTTTTCGTCTCGACTGCATCAAGTTTTCGTCTCGACTGCATCAAGTTTTCGTCTCGACTGCATCAAGCCTTTCGTCCCGACTGCATCAAGTAAACTAGATAAATTCTGCGTCTGATAATGACCAAACAAACCCCGTCCGCCCGCGCCAAAGCTCGGCACGGGATTACGGTCGGGGTTTCTCTGCTCGCTTTTTTAGTCTTTCTTTTCATCAAGCCAAGCTCTGATTTTTTCCCACTCAATGCGGCCTTCTTGCTTGTCTGCTCCTGCAAGGAATGTGAACTTAAAAGGCTGGTGATGATGCCACGCCGCGCGGCTTACATTCCCGTCAAAACATTCTACCGGGTCGGCGTTCTCTTCCCTGCTCATTGGAAAGAGCGAAGCCATAGCGTTTAAGGCCAGGTCAGCCGGGCCGCTTCCTGGGTATCCGACTTCAAACCCTGTCGGGCTGTGGTGTCTTACTCTCCAGCGCACATTTGTTTGAAGCTCTCCGCTTTCGTCTCGCTTCCAAATGAGGGCTTGCCCTTCTTTGAACTCTGGTGAAAGTGCTGTTTGTCCGAATCCTTCGGGCTTCTTGTTCTCGCTCATAGTGCTACCTCTTCAAAAGTTTTTCGTGATGTACTCATCAAGAGCTTTTCGGGTGATGCGGAACGCCTTGCCTTCTTTCCTCGCTTTTAGTTTCTTTTTTTCGATTGCCTCTTTGAGCGTGTCGCGTGAAAGTCCGGTGAGTGCCTGCGCTTCGCTGATTTTCAGAAGGGGTTTTGATTCGACCGGCACTTGTGCGCGGCTTCCCTTCCCTTCTTGTCTTTCTTCGAGCAGTTGAGCAAGTGCGGCAATCACGGGTGCCACGTCCCCGCGCTTTGCTAGTGCGGTCGTGGTTGTCGTGGGTGTCATCTCAATTGCTGGCGGGGCTTCAAGCTCTTCTTTGAGTCGCCCTACTTCCTGGTCATCGTAAACCGCTTTCATTGATGTTTTGCCCTTCGCATAGTGAGGGTTTAGTTTTCCTTGCTGCTGGTAACGTTCAACTGCGCGGATAGTGACGCCTAGAAATTCGGCGACTTGCTTTTTGTCCATTGGCTCACCTCTTGAAAAGTTTATGAATGCTCTTCAAGGATGATACGCTAACCCCGTCCAATACCGCCAGAGACAAAGGACGGGGTTTCGGTCGGGGCTGGACGGGGTTCCTTTACCTGCTGCGCTTTTCGGCTCTCTTCCTCTTTGCCCATTCAATAAGTTTTGCTGCAAGGTCGTTATCGTTTGAACACTTGGCTTTTATCTTTTCGTAATTGGTGCGGGACAGGTGCGCCAGGTACGGGCGCTTTCTTTGTCGTCTGCCCGTGCCTTCGGTTTCGATGTAAACCGTCTCTCTACATTCCCACCCTACGCCGTCGCGTTTGAATAAAAAGCCTTCAAGCGTCACAGACTGCTTATCGTCGTTGTCCTCCGGCAAAACTCCGCTGGTGGGACGGGTGACACGTTCGGGCTTTTGGGTCGGGGTTGTCGTGGTCTTTTTGGAACGGGTGACAAGTGGGGCAACCGGAGTCTTTTGTTTTACTTCCGCGAACTGGTGCGGGGAAGTGTTACCCGTTCCATTTTGCCCGTTGCTGGTGGCCGTCGTGCCGGGCAGTCTCGACGGCTCTAAGCTTTTGGGAGCAAGCCTTTGATGTCACGGGCTTCAATCAAAGCGGCCTGTTGTTCATATTCGACAAAGGCCGCTAAAACCTCTTCGCTTCCGTATGCCTTCATCCGGGCATTATGAAGCGAGCGGGCTTTAGTCATCTCAAATTCTAAATCCGCCTCGGTCTGCTCAAGCTCGAACTTTTTCGCCTTCACGCCCAGGGCGTGGGCTTTGGTCGTGGCTTCCTCGTTCAACCTGGCTTCGTCCTCGTGCTGCTTTACTCGGCTGTCTAGTCGAATCAGAAGAATCCAGATTCCTAGCACCAAGAGAAACGATGCGTAGATGCCGACTTGAAGATAAGCCTTCATTCCATCGGTCAGGGGGTCGCCGGTTCTAAGCGAATTATTCAAAACGGTGTGAAAGCCAACGATAAGGAAAAGCACTATTTCAGCGAGTGCCGCAACGGTTCGCTGAGTCCTAGAAGTGAACCAAAAGATTGAAGCGGGAATCAGTAGAATCAAAGAACCATCAAGCAGCGTTGCGGGGAAGCCTGCAACAACCTTGTTTGATGTGCCTCGGCTGAAAAGCTCATAGTTGTGATACCACGTATAGCAGGCGGCCAGAATGATAAAGATTGAAGCAATCACCATCACCACAAGGGCGACCGGGTGAACGCTAGTCTTTGCCTGTTCAACGGCTTCTTTTACTTCTCGGAGTTGTTCGCGGGACTGCTGATTGAATGCAACGACTCTTCCATTTGTGACCGTCCTTTTTTGTGGTCTAAATGGCGAAAGCTTTTTTGACCGGTGCGGGTAGACGGGGAAGGGAAGGGCTTAGATAATGTCCCCGAATCATAGCCGCGTCTGTCGTGTAAAACTCTCGCGGTGATTGATTCTCAAGGCTTGTCAGGTGGTGCAAACATCTGACAAGCCATTTTCATTGACGCGGGGGGATACTACGCTAACCCCGTCCGAATATTCAAGCCGTTTGTGTCGTGGTTCGGTCGGGGTTGTGGTCGTGGTTCGGTCGGGCTGTGTTTGTTGGTTTTTTTACCTGTTCGTTATCAGATGCGAAAACTCACGTTTGCCGATGGTCGGGTTTTGCGCCGGGCGCGGCGTTACGCTTCGGCCACCATCAAACAAACCTCCCCTTCGCCTTCGTCGTAACACTCACCGCAGATAAGCGAGGTTCCGGGCTTTGCCCAAGCGTTAAGCTCACAGCCTGGGCAAGTGTATTTGGTCTTGCTGGCGGCCTTCTTCTGCCGCTCTGCCTCTTGGCCGCTGCGAGACTGCCAACGGAGCGAAAACCCGGACGCCTTTAGCTTGGCAACGGCCTGAGCATAGCGCCCGCCTTCGATGATGTAATGCGTCACTGATTGCCCTGTCTCTTTTCCGCCTGGCTCGCCGGTGGTGGAAGGCTGTAAGCCGATTTCTTTCATCTTGGCCGCCCACTCTCTATCGTGATAGCTCTTCCTGGGTGCTGTGCCGTGGGTCTGCTGCCAGACGTGCGCCATCTCGTGAACAAGGGTTGATAAAATCTCTTCATCAGTGCGCCCGAAGTGGTCAGGGTTCAATGCCAGTTCGTGCGCTACCTCTTCTACACTTCGGCCTACAAAACGCTCAGGTGAAAAGTAGCCTCGCGCTTTTGCCTTCCGCTGCAGGGTGACAAGGACGGCGGGCAAAGATGCGCTGAAAAGCTCTTTGTTGAAATAGTCGTATGCCTTTTGAAAGGCGCTGTATTGTTCTTGGGTGATTGCTGTTTTCATACTTTGTATCGTACGATACAATCACATTTTTTGCAATAGTTTTTTCTTTGTTTTTTTATCTTGCTAGCTCTGTCGGTCGGGGTGGACGGGGTTAGCTCGCCTTATTCTTTTCTACACTTTCAACGGCTCGCCGGGCTGTGCGCTCTGCGTACTTGATGCCGTCTTGTTTGGCCTTCTCGCTCACCTTCATAAGCTCGGCGGCTATCTGGCCAGCGTCAAACCCTCGGTCAGCAGCAATCAAGGAAAACTGCCAATCCGCGCGGCTGATGTCCTTTCCTTCGCCTCTTTGCTTCTCTGGCGCATCTTTCAGGCATCGCCCATAGTCTGGGAATGTCCGGGACTTAAAACAGGGCAGGGAAGGAGCACGGGGGGGCGTGGTCGGGGTTTCGGTCGGGGCTTCAATCAAAAGCCCGTCCGCTTCAAGTTCGGCTTCGGTCGTGGTTCGGCCTGGCTGCGATTCAATCAAGCGAACGGCGGGAAAGTCCGGGGCATATTCTTTTTTGTGGTTGGTCGTTCCGCACAAGCGAACGGCTCCGGATGCGTGAAGGTCTGCGCCGGTGGTTTTCCTGAGTCGCCGGGCGGTCGCGTCGTTTGCATCGGTCACGCAAAGCCACGCCTGAAAATTCCCTCGGCTGGTTTCGATGATGGCGAAAGCAAAGGCTCTGACTTTCTGCACGCGCTCGGCGGTCAGGTCGTCGAGTTGAATCAAGTCGGTTTCGTTTTTGCCTCGCGGTCTTATGATGATGTCTTGGCCGTTGGCTTTGGCTCGGTAGAGAAGGGAAGTAAGGGAAAGAGTGAGGCCGTTTAGTGTGCGGCCTTTGTCAAACGAGGTCTTGCCGCTTTGCTCATCTTTTAGCGTCACATCAAAATGAGTTGCGCCCACACTGGCAAAGGCTGACAGCATCGCCCGCGCTTCGGTCGTGGTTGTCGGGGTCGTGGCTTCGTGGAGTACCGCCCCCCCGTGCTCCTTTGTCTCGGTCGTTGTCATCACCTGATGTTATGCACGATTGCCTGTGCGTAGTCACCTGGCTTTTAGCCGACAGCGCATATCCTCACCGGTTCGGGGCTGGCTACTTGCAAGCTTAAATCTTCGATTTTAAGGGCTGAGATTTCAAACCCCGTCCGCCCGTGCCAAGTGTTCACGGTCGGGGTTCTTCAAATTACGCGATTCAGGAATAGAGCAGGGCGCGGAAGCAGTCACACTTCCGAGGGCAAAAACACCGCGATGCCTGGATAACGTTTGAAGTCGTCCTTGTTGAAAGTCAGAAGGTGAGTGATTTTGTGAACGTTCATTGAAGCAACAATTCGCGTGTCGTGTGAGTCTCGACCGCTAACGGCGTGAGTGGTAACGAGCCGTTCCCATTCTGGGAGAATTGCCGGTGAATCGGGCAGGAACGAGAACAGAGCTTTAAGCCTGGCTAGTTCGGCTTGAGTGTCGGGGATTGAAAGCCCTAAGCCGTTGTACTTAATCTCTCGCGTTGCAACAGACCAAAACTCATAAAGGTTTTGCGGGATGATATGAACCGTCTCACCTTGTCGTATAAGTGTTGTAGTGGCTTTCGTGGCCTCGGCGTGCATTGGGTGGGTATCCTGCGCCATTCGGAGCAGGATGTTTGAATCTAGCACATAGCTCATAGTTGTTTGTCTTCGCGCTCTCCATAGATGCTGTCTCGGCTGATTGCTTCATCAGACAAGGGCGGGGCTGATGAGCGATGCTTATTTGCCCACTCTTCAACGGCTCGCGCTCTCTCTTCTGGTGTGGCCGTCGCCGAAAAGGAATTATTAGGCGTCCCGCTCAACCATTCGGTGAGCGAACGGAGCAGGGCGGAAAGCGTCACTCCTTGCGCTTCAGCTTGCGCCTGTAGCCGCGCCGCTGTGGGCTGGTCAACTTCGATAATGGTTGTTTGAACACTCATAAAATCACCTCACATATTAAGCATAGCGCGTTTTTGAGGCGGTCGGCAATAAAAACTAGCAGGGCGGGAAAGTGACACTTGCTTCAATTCAACCCTTAACTTTACCTCTGGACTTCTTGCCTCATTCTCCTGTATTCTATTATTTAGTGGAATACAGGAGAAAAGGATATGACCGTTAAAACAAAATTGCCAGTCAAATCAGAATCGGCCATTTGTCCGGGCGGCACTACGCTTGACCGGCGCAGCCTGGCGCAGATGAAAGAGAAGGTGAAAGCAAACGGCGATGTTGACGCGCTGGCTAAATTCTTCTCTGTGGTTGGAAACCCTCAACGTCTGCGGATTCTTCTTTACTTGACCGAAACTGAAGAGCTTTGCGTGTGTGATATTGCAGACCTGCTTGATATGAATATCACCGCCGCCTCTGCACATCTCAACAAAATGAAACTGCAAGGCGTCTTAAAAACCCGCCGTGATGCTCAAATGATTTACTACTCGATTGCTGATAAAGAGCGAATGAAGCTCTTGTCTCGTGCTTTTGATGATTTGCGCCGGGCAATGAAACTATGAACCAGACCAACACCACCACAAAGCCGCCGACACTTGTACAACTCTCAAAAAAACTAAAGGGAATTGGGAAGATTGAAAAGTGTGAGGGCTGCGGCTGCTACATTGACACCATCAACGAAGTTGACGCCGTGCTAAAAGAGACGGGCACAAATTCGCCTGATGATTCAGCGGCGCGTGAAATCATTGATGAACTTTCCGCCAAGCACAAAACCACGCACGGCTGTATTGGCTGTGACCCCTGTTATCCAGTCGCCGTTAGTAACGCTCTTTATGCCCTAAGCGATGGTAAAAGCGTTGAAGGGCTAGAGCCTAGTAAAGCGCCGGATGAAGCCTGCGGCTCAGCTTGTGGCTCTGGTTGTGAAGCTCCTGCGCCGGTCGTGTCGTTGGCCGCTATCGGTCTCAAACCAAAACCCGCGTCCGCCGCGTGGCCGCTTGAAACGGGTGATTACAGGCTCGGCAATCTTTCGGGCTGTGTTGCCATCTCCACGCTTGCTAGTGAAGACCTCTATAAAAGTTTTTCTCAAAAGCTCTGTGATGATGCTTGTTCTATCTGCGGCAAAGTCTTTACTGAAAACATCGGCATTGAAAAAGTCATCAAAAATATCATCTCAAATCGGCATATCCGTTTTTTGATTCTCTGCGGTCAAGAAGCAAAGGGACATCTAACCGGGGCTTGCTTTAAGGCGCTGCACGCAAACGGCATTAAAGACAAAGGCAGAATCATTGATGCGCCTGGCAAGCGTCCCTGGGTCAAGACTCTTAGCCCTGCTGACATTTCGCGCTTTCAAGCTCAGGTTGAACTCGTTGACCTCATCGGCTGTGAAGACGTTGAAATCATCGAAGAGACCGCCGCCGCACTCGCCAAGCGCAACCCCGGAGCAATGAAAGATGATGTTCGGTTAGAAGGCGTGCCGCGCCACACGGCCAGCGACAAAGCAACGCTTCGCCTTGATAAAGCGGGCTTCCTTATCGTTCATCCAAAGCCGGAATCGGGCTTGATACTGGTTGAGCATTACAAAAACTCAGGTGAGCCGACTTGTATCATTGAAGGGGTAGACCCGGCCATTATCTGCGCCGAATTGGTTGAGCGTGGTTTAGTAAGCCAGCTTGACCACGCCGCCTATTTGGGGCGCGAACTAGAGCGCGCCAAGCTTTCAATGCAGCTTGGTTTTTCCTTCGTACAAGATAGGGCATTTGGTGAGCTTGACCCGTCAACTGTGCCTGACTGGTAAACAACATAAACGGAGAATAGAAAAATGAAACGAGTAATTTTAGGTTTGGTCATCGTCGCGGTGGTTGCAGTCATTGGCTATAAGCTAATGGGCAAAAAACCAGAGCCGCAACCAATCGCGGCCACATCATCGCCAAGCGTGCAGGGAAAATCTGCCTTCTATCTTTTTCACGACCCGTCAGACCAGGACGAAGGATGCCGACGCATCTATGCCTTTGCCGACCGTGCGGAGCGCGAATTTTCAAGCCGCCTTGAGGTTAAGCGCCCGGATGTGAAGAGCGAAAAAAGCATCGTTGATAAGTATCAAGTTCGAGTGCTGCCGACCATCTTGATTGTCTCTCCTGCCGGAGCAATTGAGGGGCGTTTTGAGGGTGAGGACAAAGAGACGGTAGCCCGTATTGAAGAAGCCTTCAGCCGATTGAAAGAGACAAAGTGAATCCGCCAGACATTGAACAAATCTCCCTTGCAGTCTTTGCGCTCACCTTCGCCGGTGGCGTAGTGACGGGGCTTAATCCGTGCTGCTATACGATGATTCCGGCGATTGTCGGTTATCTCGGCGGCTACTGTGAGCCGTCATTCAAGCGGTGCGCGTGGTTCTCCGGGTGGTTCGCGTTTGGGCTGGCCACTGCAACGGCGTTGCTTGGTCTCGTGGTTGTTCTAGTCGGTGGCATCTTCGGCGCGGTCAATCCGCTCGTGCGCTATGCGCTCGCCCTTATTCCAATTGTGATGGGGCTAAATCTTTTAGGTATCATCAACATCAAAGCGCCGGGATTGCAAAAATGGCGGCCTGTGCGAGCGGGTACACTCGGCGCGTTTCTGACGGGCTTGTTGTTTTCGCTTGTCATCCTTCCTTGTGCGACTCCGGTTTTAGCTTCGATACTCTCATACGCTACCGGGCGCGGTAATGCGCTCTATGGCTCAAGCCTGCTGTTTACATACGGCGCGGGCATCGGTGCGCCGCTCTTTGTGTTTGGTTCAAGTATTGGCCTTATTTCAACACTTCGCCCCGTTGCTCATTGGTGGTCAGTGGTCAATCGCTTAAGTGGCGCGATTCTCATCGGGCTGGGGTTCTATCTACTTTGGAAAGTATGAATCTCTATAGGTCAAAATCCGGATGAATGGTCAAGATTCTCAAACAATTTCTTGTTGCAATAGTAGCAAGGTCTCAGTGGGGGGGCTTGCGGCTATTGAGTTCGGTACGCTTGACAAGCTCGCGGTTAGGCTCGCTTGCTTGGATAACCGATTCGACGCATCGCTACGTGAGATAGGCAGGGTAGTCGGCTACCGGATTGCGGAGGAACAAGAAAAACTTCTTTCCTTTGATGTGGCTCTTTCGTCTCTCATCTCTGCTTGCGGATTAGACGGCGTGATTGAAGCCACTTTTCTTTATACTGATGATGATAGCGCACGACTCCAAGTTACAGGCTGTGCTGAAGTCTTGGGCTGGCAGATTCCAAATCTTGGCCGGGCTGTTTGTAGTTTTGATTCCGGACTTTTTGAAGGGTTTCTTTGTGGGGCAATTGGTGAAGATGCTTTGAGTATTCAAGAGGTCTCTTGTCTTGGTCTTGGTAAGTCTTCTTGTGAGTTCCTGATTCTGCGTAAGGCCACACATTGAATGCAACAGAATAACTATTATAGAGATAAACAGAAGCTGGCTTCTCAGAAGCTTGCGGCCACAATCTCAATACTTCGGCATCTTGTAGTAAAGCTCTCGCTGCTTCTGGTCTCTCACGGGGTTTGCAATCGTTGTGTAAATCACTGTGTTGTCAATTTCCTTGTGTCCTAGTGCGTCCTGCACGATTCGCAAATCTGCGCCCGCTTCTAAAAGGTGTGTCGCTATTGAGTGCTTGAGGCAGTGCGGGTGCTGAAGCTCTGCCGGCAGGTCGGCCAGCCGGCCATATTTTCGCATCAAACTAAAGACGCCGGCGCGGGTGAGTTGTTCGCCGTACTTGTTCGGGAAAAGATGACGTGATGAATCCTCTCGCGTGCGTAAGTATCTGCGAAGCGCCTTTAATTCATCGGACAAAAGTTTGAACCGCCCAGCAAGTGAGCCTTTCAAGCGGTTGACGGTGATGTATCCGGCTTTGATGTCCACGTCTCCCCGTTCGAGCATCCCCACTTCTGTTGCTCTCAGGCCGCGCCGGTAGATGATAAGGAACATCGCATAATCTCGCGGAACATCAATCACGGAAAAGAACGCCTTTGTCTGTTCGTGGGAAAGGTATTTGATTTTTGCCGCTCGCTCGGCGCGTGTGCTGGCTCGTGTCCCTGCGGCGGCCTTTGCAGGCTTCTTTGTGGTGTTCTTGGTCTTTTTGGTCTTCATCATCAAAAACGGCTTTCATAAATGGCCTACATTCGATTTGTCCGAAGGGGTGAAGGCTCTAGCATCCCCTAAAAACAGGCATTTTGAGCGTTCTGCATCTATTCTGCTCAATCACAATATATTGTGGTCAGGGTCGGCGGTCTTGCCGCCGATCTACGCCGTAGACCGGGGGGAAGACCACAACATCTAGATTTTCATCTTGATAAATATGCTTTGTTCACAGCCTTAGACATCCGCTCATCAATCCACGCGACAAGCTCGCGCCTTTCCGCTTCGGTCAAACTCTCCCACAGGGCTTTTAGGTCTTCTATTTCAGGACGCGGCGGGCTGGTGCGCCTGGCTATCTCTTCTTCACGCATCCGGATGCCTTGCGCGAGGCTTTGCCTGTCAAAGTCGCTTGCGTACTTCGTTTGTTTGGTCATTGTTTCAACTTCTCGGCGCAGACCATCAAGCGGCGTCTCCCATAGCTTTTGCATAATATCTTTGCTCCTTTACTGCTTCGGCAATCGCGCCTCGATGCCGTCTTGCAGCTTGATGTATTTGGCATCATCAAACCAAAGATAGGCTATCGGGTCACGGTCAGCGAGGTGCAAGCCTTCGGCTTCGTATCGTCCAGGAACCCACTTGCCGCCCGCGTAAACCTCGATGATGTCCCCGCAGTGGATAGACTCATCTCCGATGAAGTGACGCCAGCCATTAAGCGGGTGGCGCTCAAGTCTCAATCTCTCTTCCATAATCAAGCCCTTAAAACAAATAAGACAATGACAACATTATAAGTGTAATGTTGTCATTGTCTATACTTTTTGCCGTTTTTCCCTTGTGTTTGAGTTCAAATCCGGGGGGCATTTTCCGTGCAAATGTTGCGGTGTGGATTTTCAGGAGTCAGTTTTGGGCTGCCAGTGGCTGACTTATCTATCAACGAAACGCCGAAGAATAAAATCTATAACGAGAAACTGAACAATAAGAACCAGCGCGACATATAAATATAGCCCGATATTTACCAAGAAACTATTAAACGTGGCTCCGGTTTCTAAAGGAAAGTAATAAATATCTAGAATTATAAACGTCACTACTCCGATAAGTGCAGGAATACCATAACGTTTTAATCGGGTAAACTTTCGCCAGAGAGAAAGACAGTAAAACAAATAAAGGGCTAAAAACGAGCGAACCATATATGTTAGTAGGTAGCTACCACCAAATTTAATATCTTCTGGCGATTCTTTTGATGGGCTTTTTATGGATGTATCGTCACTCTCTATATTGGAGAAATCGAACACACGGTCTCTTCTTGCATCGTCACCTTGTAGCTTGTACATATACACGCCAATGCACCCCATACTTAGTAGCGATATAGTCCAACACAGGATTAAACCTAAAAACAATCTTTTCGCTGTGAAAGCGTGGCCTGAAGTATTGTAATCAGCTTTGGTCATCAATTATTTAATTGAATTTGGTGCAGGCATTACGCCAGTTGAAAAGATGCCGTCTTTGTCTTCGGGTAATCGTTCTTTTTGTAGATTGAAATCAGCAACCTTTCCCAGCAGTAACGCCGCATACTGGTTTAGGTCGTTGTAGATTCTTGTAAGCGATGGGTCATTGATTCGCTTTGCACAGATTCCAAGCTCTCTAACCTTCATCTCAGTTTGCATAAGCAGGTTGTCATGTACTAAAGACATATGATTGTCTTGATAGTATCGCTTTCTCCATGCGTCTTTTGTGGTCTTTCCTTGTGTTCTTCCCGACATACCAAAAGCCTAGCACGTCTCAAAGCCCAAATCATCTCTTGCCATCGCCCCCGCCCACCAAAGACAACAGATACAATATCGGTTCAGTAAAAAGCATATTGAAAGCTTCTCCTATAGTACCGCCGCCTCTTATGTGACTGAACCCAACTATTACGGCAATAACATAGCAGATGCCGTATATGACTTTTGCGATTAACCAGCGGTCTAACGCTATTGCACTGGCTACTATGCCGGAAGTATCAATCTGAAAAACAAAGTGATTGATGATTGCAGCGACAACGACAATTGCGCCCACAGCAAGAACAAGCACAACTTCATAAAACAAGGCTGCTGGAAATGCGCAAAAGAGTATTACGGGCAAAGAAAGCACCGCTTTTGCCTGCGCTTTTGGCACTTTGGCCGCCTGTGATGCCCGGTTAATCGCTTCGACCGGAAGAGACATTTTTTGCGGTGAGGTTGATGCAATCTGCATCAACACCCGGTCAAGGACTGCATTGTTTTCCTGATAGATTCTCTGGGCTTCGGCTTCGTGACGGTCTTTATTGTGAGGGTCAAGCTGTGAAAGATTGTGCGCCACTCTTTGGGATTCAATCGTAAATTCCTGCCGCAGCATCTCAGTATTCTTCTTAATTGCGGGCAAAGAATCGCCGTCTTTGGTTAAGCGGTTGTAGATGTCAGCTTCGCTCATCCGTTGCATTTTGGGGGAAACCTCCTGTTACCTTAATAGTTGAGTAAGTTTCTACTTCATGTTATTTCTGAATATATGATAGCCAATCAAGTTAAAATCTTTGCTACTCCCGAAGCCTATAACTCCTTGAAGACGCGAAAGAGAAAGAGACAATCCGCATCTTTGAAGCGTTAAAGCTGATGGTTGTTGATGGCAATCGCAGATGGTCAGGCTACGGTTTTGGTGATTGTCCAATCGGCCTTACTGCTCACTGGAAAAGCTCGCCTGATGAACCTTCCGTTATTTTGCTGTATAAGCACCACGACAGCACACCCCGCGAAGATACCGGAAATCTTGGCAGTCGAATGACAGAAGGCTGCTACTACTACGACAACTTGCCGGAACTGATAGAATCAGCAATCCCGATTTCATTTGATTAGTGTTTCTTGCCTTGCGTCTGCTCCTGCTGCTGTTCCAGGGTTTGAAGGTCTTCTTCTGAAACGTTGGGGCGCTCCATCCCTGTATCTTGTCGCGCAAACCAATGATTCGGGGCAACTCCGCGTTCATCAACTTTCTTCTCGATAGCGGCGACTTCCTCAGCGTCCGCCGCCTTCGGGCTTGAATCCATTTTTCCTTTTTGAAATGTCTCTTCGCTTTTCTTTAAGGCTTCAATTTCCTGCTGCTCTCGCTCGTGTTTGTTTAAGTACCCGTCCACTTCATCGCGTGTAAACTTATGCGTATCTCTCAGTGAGCGGTCTTGCGTATAGCTCACGCTGTTATCAGGGTTTTTCACTTCTTTGAAAATGACAAGCTCATACTTATTTTCATCACGATATGAAAAGATGCTGATATTCGTAACCGGTCGCCCTGTCTGCTCGGAAATCGTCTCAGCAACCGGCACTTCTATATAAGACATAGGAGCTTCAGGATTCCGCGCCGATGGACTTATTACGAAAGTATCAGGCGCTTTTCCCTTTGCTCCTGAGTATTCAAAATCGTAATAGATGCCGCTTTTGGAAGGACAATCCCTTTCTATAGGCAATCAGTTTCCCCTTTCCTGTTCGTGCCGCTGCACGCTGGCTATAAATTCATCCCGATTGAAAAACTTTTCTTTTAGCCCGCCCGTGTATTCCTCAAGGTTAAAAGCCGCGCCTATCACCGGCGCTGATTGCTCCTGCTCTTCCTGCTCTATTACCGGCGCCGCTTGCGCCGTTTGTGAATGCTCTTCCTGCTGTGGGTCTTTCTTTTTTGCGCCGTGTGAAAGCTCAAACTTCCTTTGCTCTTCATTCGCCCACGTCTTCAAAAACTGATAAGCAATCCCTTGCCGTGGCTTCTTTGGCTCGTGCGCCGGATTGTCTGATTTTGCGGTTGCGAACCGTTCAAGCTCTGGCCACTCGAACCGATGAGACCACACATCACGAACAGAGGGCGAAAAGAAAAATCCGGCAACCCCGTTTTTCTTTCCCGCAAGCGGCAACCTGTTTGAAAAAGCTTCCGGCTCTACTGTCCATCGTTCAACCTGCGTCTCAGCATCGGTTCTTTGCATCGTACTTCCCTGCTCACCGCTACTGGAACCCGTGCTTTTATTCGTGATGATGACAATCTGCTTTCCGATAAACTCGGCGGCGGCGGCGGCGCTTTTTCCCTTCTGCCACAAGAAAGCAATTGTCCCGGACTCGCTCAAAATCACTTCTGCCTGATGCTCTCCGTAAACTTCCTTTACTTCCTCAAAGTTTTGATAGCAAAGATAAACTCGCACTCCTTTTTTAAGCCCTAATTTCAAAAGCTTTTTCAAAGCGTCGAGCTTTCCAAGCTCTGTAAACTCGTCTAAAAAGATGTGCGTTCTTTTCCTGCTCAGGCTCTTTGTATCAAGTAGTGTTTGAGCGAGCCTTTCAATAAAAAGGCGGTTTAGCTCCTTGACGATAGAACTTGATTCATTTGAACTGGTGATGACGATAACTTTGCCGTCCGTATTTTCTACAAAGTCTTTGATTGAAATGCTTGGCCGCTCATCCCACATTGCCGCAACCAGCCGCGCTTTGCTGCTCTTGGTCGCAATCGTTGACAGGATGTCATTATTGTTTCGCTCAAGGTAAAGCTTTATTTCGTGCTCAAAGCTTTTGATTGTGTTTCCTGTGAAGCTGCGAAGCACGGCAATCGCCGCTTCTTTTGTCGCCAGTGCATTAAACAGGTCTCTTAGTGTCCACGAAAAATTTTCCCCTTGTTCTCTTGCCGCAGCGGTTCGTAAAAGAAAACTTTCCAGCACGGCTTTTGTAACGCTCTGCGCTCCGCCTATAAAGAAAGGCTCGTCTCCTTCTTCTTTGGGAATAAGAATCTCAGTTAAGTTTTGAGCCTGTGCCGGAGTTGTGATGTCTGCTGACACGTCCCACGACACGCCCCGCTCGTCTTCCGGGTCAAAGATAATTACCGGCGCATCATCGCCTATTACAGCGTGAACAAACGGGATAAACTCGCCGGTTGCATCATAGATAATTGCCCGCTCATCGCTTCCCTTCTTCACTCTCAAAAGAGCTTTTGCCATCATCTGTTTTAGAAGCGTTGTCTTTCCGCTTCTCGTCTGGCCGCAGATGATGATGTTCGTCTCTGAGCCTACACGAACGCCGCCAAAAGAAAGCCCTGCATCAGTGGTTTCAATGTCTGCCATTTGCTCGGCTTCATCTCGCGTGATGAGTCGCCTTCCGCTGATAACCGTCTCCTGCTGGTGAAACGGATTTTCTTTCGGAAGATTCGGCGTTACATCACCAAAGAAAAGCCGCCGCAAAAACCCCGCCTGTTTTTTCTGTTGCTCTCTCATCACTCTTATAAAGAGCCGTCCTTTCTTTTCGTTTGTGATTTCGGATTTATGATGTGCCCAGTTAGCGTGAAAGGCTTAACCCTCGTTCCTTTTCCTGCTGCAGTTCCTGCCTGTACTCTTGTCGCATCTCCTGAGCAAGGGCTTTTTGTCGTGATTGGTTCATCTTGGCCGCAAGCTCCTGGACACTTCGCCCGCCTTCTTCGACCGATGTAAAAATGCGCGTTGCCTCTCTTGCTCGGCTCACCTGCACATAGGAAAGCTCTTTGTCCTGCATCACGCCACCGGCTAACACATACGCTTTATCAACCGTTTTCCCCTGCGCCTTGTGTGTGGTCGTTGCATAGCCAAGCTCAAGGTTTTCATAGATGGAAGTCGAAATGATTTTTCTCTCGCCTGAGTCCGTCAGGACACCAACCGTTTTAGCACTCGGATTGATTGTCAAAACTGTTGCTGCCTGGCCATTCATAACGCCAAGAGCTTTGTTGTTCTTTGTAAAAAGCACTCTGTCACCGGCATAGAGGCTGTACCCATTTACCGGTAATGCTTCGCCTCGTAGCTCTCCGGCTTCCCGTCTTTGTTCCTGTGCCAGTTCATTCAACGCCTTTGCTCCGTAGCGCGTCGTTGAAAGAATAAGCTTTTCTTTGATGTCTCCTGCATCCTCTCGCCAAAGGTTTATAAGTCCCTTTATGGCGTCCTCTCTTGTCTGTTCAATCCGAAGCATGCCTTTTTGAGCGAAGGCGGAAAGAGCTTTTTCGCTTTCTCCGCTGGCCACACTATGCACGGCATCCCTTGCCCATTCTTCGCGCTGTCGTTTGATTTCTTTTAGCTCCTGCTTTCCTGCAATCTCGCCTATAGCCTTAAACGGTGCACCGTGCTCTATCGGCTGCAACTGCTTTTCATCACCTGTCAAAACAAGTTTTGCTTTCTCTCGCTCCACCACTTCAAGAAGGCGCGCCATCTGTCGGGTTCCAATCATTCCCGCTTCATCCACTACTAAAACGGTTCTTTTATTGATTGGCATTGCTTCCCCGTTTTTCTCGGCTCGCTCAATGTCGAGTAAAAGCCGCGCAACAGTTCGGCTCTCAATTCCTGCTCCCTCTTCCAGTCCTTTTGCAGCGACGGCGGCCAGCGCAGCGCCTTTTACTTCAAACCCTTTGGCCTTCCAAACGTCATTAGCTGATGAAAGAAGCGTTGTCTTTCCAGTGCCCGCCATCCCGGACACCACTTTCAAAGCTCCTTCACTTTCGCAGACGTGATAAAGAGCCTGTCGTTGTTCATCGCTTAGAGTTTTTGAAATTGTGTAATCAGCATCTTTATTTACCGGCGCAAAGTCTCTTTTGTTGGCGTCTCTGACTTGTTCAAGCATTCGCTTTTCAAGTGCGTCAATCTCTTTGGTCGTGTATATCCGCTTTTCGATTCCCTTATCATCAACGGTTCTTAAGTGAATCGCTTCGCGCTTTAAGTACCGCTCTGCAACTTCTCCCACGTCCTTCATATTCGCATCACAAAGCGGCGCGAACTCGGCGACTTTGCGAACGAAATCGAACTGATTGAAATACGCTTTGCTCTCGGTCAATTCCGCAAAGACTGACGGCATCGCATCGGCTAAACGTTTCTTGCCGCTTCCCGGCTCGAACTCTTTTTGATGAAGCAACTCCCGATAATCAAAGCCTGCTTCTCTGGCTTCTTGTCCCCATTTTTGAAAAAGCTCTTCTCGGCTGACGTTCTCTTTTTTGCTCCGGGTCTTTAGCGTGAAGTAAGCAGCTCGCTCAGCTCCTTGCGCTCCTTCTTTCTCCATCGCCTTTTTATCTCGGCTCGTCTCTTGCTCCATTCCGTTTCTAGTCCCTTAAAGTCGCCGGTGATTTCAAACGCTCCCTTTTTCGCCCGCTCAATCTCAAGCCCTAATTCCTGGCGCAATTGATAGGCAAGCTCTGCTTTGTAAAGTGCGCCCATTTCGAGCTTGGCAGCAAAGATGCGATTTACTTCAAGGGTCTTTGTTTCATCACGTCCATTTATCCCGACGTTGACCAGTACGGCGTGAATGTGCAATTGCGGGTCTTGCTCCCTTGATGTCGAATGCTCAAAGAGTGAAAAGAAAAGTTTGTCTGTCTTCTCGACCTCGCGCCCGCTTTGGCCGACTCTGGTAAACCCGTAATGCTCTTGCAGGTAATCGAGCGTGTTCATCACGGCTGAATAGTGCGCGGCACTTATCCGTTGTCTGGTTTCCTCATCAGCCGTTGCCCAAAGTGCTGAAACGGTCTTAGGTGCTGAAAAGGTCAAATCCCACCCTGCCCGCCGATTTTCCTTCCCGGCATTCTGGACAAGTTTTTCATCTTGTTCTTTTGGATTAAAGCCCTCGCAAAGAGTCAAAAAATCTTCCCGGTCAACTCTGCCGGACAATCCCAATTGCTCCGCTCCCCGCCCATACCAAAGCCCCGCCGGTTCTGTCCCCTTGTGATAGTAATCATCTTTGGCAAGGTTGATGTAATACCCTGCCGATGCTTGACCGATTGATAGCATAAGTTTTTGTCTCTTGTTGTCGTTGCGTTTTTCAGCTTCGTTTGGTTGCGGCGGTCGGGCGTTGGCTAAATACAAACTCTACCAAGTCCCTTGCCTGCTCATCGGTCTTGGCTAACTGCAAGCCTCGAAACAGAGCAATAAAACTTTCCTTCGTGCCGTTTTCTAATAGTGCAATCTGCTGGCTCACCTGTTCTTGCTTGGCTCTGGCTTCGGCAAATTCTAGCTGCACTAAATCGGCGTTCTCGTCTCGCTCATCAAGCGCACTCATTAGCATCTGACGCGCCTTTTCGTGGAAGCTCACTCCGGCTTTTTTGGCAAGAGTATCGAGCTTCTTTGCTCTCTCTTTGTCGAGCCTAAAGCTTACCTGACGGGTGGCCTTTTCGTTAAGCATTTGGCGGCATACTCCAAAAATAGAAGTTTTCAACCTAAATCATTGTAAAGAAAAGATTTTTGTATGTAAATGAAACCGCGTGCGGAGTCTGGTGTGAAACAAAATTTTGACAGTTTGTCCTTAGCCTTAAAAGTAAAGGCAAGCTCTCAGAAATTTTTCCGTTTTAGTGAGTGCTCAAGAGGTCGAGCTTTTAGGCAATCGAGCAAGATTGACGTTAAGAAAGCTTCCCTCTTCTGGCCTCACGGTCATACAAATTTTTACTCTAAAATTTGACGATTAGGGGCGTTCTGATTCTGGCTTTCAGGCCGGGAATCAGAACAAAGAAAAATGGTCTTTAGTCAATCACAGATTCAAACCCCGACCGCCCGCGCCAAAGGTTGCACGGGTTCACGGTCGGGGTTTTGATTGAGTCGGTCGGCTTGTTGCCGATCGGCGAGATCCAAAAGAACACCGCCGTCGTCTCAGGGCTTTAATTTTCGCTTTTAAGGGGTCTGGTTTGGGTTGGCCTGGCTTTCCCCTTCCCTTCCTGCGTTTTGTTTGCTGGCGGGCTTCCTGTAAAGCGTGAATGGTGTTTTATTCGACCCCTAGCCGTAGCATTCCTTCATTGGTTAATGGGTCAAACCCTTCGGGATTCTTTGTCTTGTCCCATTGCCAAAAGTCGGGAACGTGTAGCGGGTGGGTCTCGTCAAAGTAACGGCGAACATATCCGGCGAACACTTGCCGCCAACTGTTTGAAGTCACATCCTCGCAAAACCTGAAAACCTTCTTGCGCTCGGCTTTGGTTTCATCCTCGAACCTTGCCCACTCGTCGGCCTGGTTCGTCTTCAATTCTTCGACGGCGGCAAAGAAAAACTCGAAGTACGCATCAGCGAACAGGTCAAAGTAATTCAGTTCTGCCATCTCTAAACGGCGCTCCGCTTCTCTTTCGCTCTGTATCTTTCCGTTCGCTCGTTTCTCTGCTTGCCATCGGTCGTACTGATTGAGTGCTGGCGTTTGGTACTGCATCACTCCGCCAAAGGTTCTTATCTTGAATGCCGTCTCCTTTGCATCCCTGCGGGCATAGTCAATGATTGCCTTTGCTCTCTCGTATCCGTGCTGGGCAATGAGTGTTCGCGCCTGGTCTAAAGCTCTCCCTTCTAAAAAAACTTTCTCTGAGGCTCCGAAGAAAACTTGATGAAAGTATCTCACAAGACTTTGCGCGTCTTCTGCTCCCTTGTCTGGCTCTGGTGCTGCCGGTGCGGCTGGCGGTGCTGGGATTTCGGTTGCCTTTATTGCTCTGCCTCGTGTGCAAACAAGTTTCCAGTCTGTTTTGTCTTCGGTTCTCTCAACCTGTGCCGTTTTGATAATGCCGCTTGTGATGCGTGCGCCGCGTAGTTCTGTCAGTGCTCGCTCAAGAGTTCGTTTTCTATCAGCGGCGTTCTTGTATGCTTTGCCTTTGATTCTCAGGTCTTCAAAAAGCTTTGTGCTGCGCCGCTCATAGCGGGGTTTTGCGTAAAGCATCAAATCAAGGTGAGTGTAGAGAATCTGTGCAATCTCACTTTGAAATGAGATTGCCACATCAAAGAAAAGCGGCTTTGAGTTATTGGCGTAAAGGTTTTTTAGAACGAAATCAGAAAAGCGAAAGTATCCGGCCTCGTGTGTGATGTGTCCGTCTTTTTTTCTCGTATGATTT
>ENA-OONN01000008-OONN01000008.1-viral-metagenome-genome-assembly--contig:-NODE-8-length-19790-cov-8.193307_pt1 | contig 19790 bp, 16 predicted proteins | sample MGYA00245314_ERZ501090 | MGnify/ENA primary metagenome ERZ501090 (study PRJEB25959, sample SAMN05341350) | viral metagenome | host: human-associated | place: USA: California | collected 2014-04-23 | study...
AAAAAAATCTACCTCGTTGATGAAGCACATATGCTGAGCAGAGCAGCATTCAATGCATGCTTGAAGATGCTTGAAGAACCACCAGCCCAAGCGCTTTTTATTCTTGCAACGACTGAACCAGAAAAAATTCCTGAAACCGTTCGCTCACGCTGCATGCAGCTCTTTTTTGGACCGGTTGCTCCTGAAACGATTGTCGCGCATCTTACTCGTATCTGTGATGCCGAACATATTGCATATGATAGTGAAGCGCTCAAAGCAATTGCACTTTCTACAGAAGGTTCCGTTCGAGATGCGGTTAACTGCCTTGAGCAGACCGCTGTTGCGTTTGGCAGTGTAACACTTGAAGGCGTACAGACTTTTGTTGGTCGCTTTGTAAATAGCGCTGCTGAAGCGCTTTTTACTGCAGTGTGCACGCATAATGTGCAAGAAATGCGCACACTTGTGCAGACTATTATTTCAACCCCCGATTTAATCCGAATGGGGGATGCGGTAGCCTGTCTGGTACGTGATGCGCTCTGGAAGGCATTAGGTGTTCCTATTGTTGCACCAGCTACCAATGTTTCTCCCCAATTTCTTCAATCATTTGCTGAAGCACTTGCTCAGGCTGAAATTTCCCGTATTGCGGGCAGATCGTATCGTGATGCGCTTGAATGTGCGCTTATTGGGCTTTTTGTGCCCCGAGATCTTCCCGTTCGTGTTGCTGAGCCAGCAACTATCCCCCTGCGTGAGCCAACTCCACGGCGTGTTGTGCCTGAAATGCGTGCCCCTGTGCCACCGCCGATATTGAAAGTGCCAACCCCGAATACTGAGCGTCCTGGTGATGCTTCTGAGTGGCAGCAGTTTATTGCCCGGATTGAGCAGGCTCAAGAGCCGCTCGTGACCTCAATCTTTAAACAGGCGCACAATCCACGGCGTGAAGGCACGATCTTGATGGTGTCGTTCCCGAGCACCCTTTCATTCTTTGCCGATGTGCTCGCTTCTACCAAAACGATATGGAGCCCCTTGCTTGAGCAGGCATATGGCGGTACCATTGAATTAAAGCCGCTTTTTGATAGTGCGGCAGCTGCTGTACCCCCTACCGTTGTACAGCCTGTGGTGAACAAGCAACCGGTTGTTACTCCACCTGCTGCACCTGTTCGGCGTGTAGCCGTTGAAGGAGCACCCCGTGAAACGGCGGTTGCTGATCCTTCGGCGTGGCCAACGGCGGCTAATCTTCTTGAAGCATTTCCCGGTACTCTTACAAAAATTTCGTGATTTATGGCGCTTCCCCGTGTTGTTTTCGTTGGCCGTGTGAATGTCGGCAAATCAACGCTCTTTAATCGTCTTTCTCGGGTGGTTAAAAGCATTACGCTCAACTATGAAGGCGTAACGCGCGATCCACTCTTTGATGTTGTTGAATGGAAGAGCAGACGATTTGAGATTATCGATACCGCGGGATTTTCTCGGGTGAATGATCGAGATCCAATAACCTTACGTGCTCGTGAGGCTGCTCGTGCGCAGATTGCTCAAGCAACGTGTGTAGTGCTCGTTGTTGATGGTACGGTGGGTATTCTTCCTGAGGATGAGTTGGTGATCCAAGAGCTTCGCGTAGCAGGGTGTCCTGTGATTGTTGCGCTCAATAAATCGGATTCACGATCCTCATTTGATCCCTATGCAGTAGCACGATTTGGTTTTGAGCATGTGATACCACTTTCTGCAGAGCATGGGCTTGGTATTGGGGATCTCCTGGATACTATCGTTGATATGTTGCCGGATCAAACTGCTCCAACAACAGAAAAACCAGCGTTTCGCATTATGTTGCTTGGCAAGCCTAATGTGGGTAAATCATCGCTCATGAATCGATTAATCGGTGAAGAGCGTTCGATTGTTTCTGATGTGCCGGGTACAACTCGTGAAGCACTTGAAGGACGCATTGCTTTCTATAATGAAGATATTACCGTTACCGATACTCCGGGAGTACGGCGTCCGCGTGCGGTGCGTGAAGAGCTTGAATCACTGATGGTACGGAGTGCCTTTGATGCGCTCGATAAAAGTAATATTGTACTTTTGATGATCGATGCGCATGATGATCCCTTTGCAGATCAGGAGCGTAAGCTTGCCTTTTATGCCTTTACAGAACGGTATAAGGCAGTGATGATCTTGCTCAATAAATCAGATTTACTTGATGAAGCAGGGCGCAAGCTTTTGCAGGAACGAATTGATCAATATCGCCTTTTAACCCGTAAATTGCCGCTTCTTGAAATTTCTTGTGCTACTGGTTCAAACGTTGGCAGAATTATGCCCCGTGTTCAGGAGCTTTGGCAGCGGTATAGCCAAATCTTACCCGAATCAGAGATACAGCGTATCTGTGTCAGTGAGATGAAACGAAAACCGATGATGCATGCAGGAAATAAACTGCAGGTATATAGCGTTCGTCAACGTAACACTGCGCCAATAACCATCGAAATGGTGGTGAACGAACCGCTATGGTTCGATGAAGCTGAAAAAGGGTTCTTTGAAAATCTCTTGCGAGCGCGTTACGATCTTTTGGGAGTTCCGCTCAAGTTTTGTGTTTATCAAACGCAAATGATGTTCTATGAAGGAGAGAAAGTATGAATAAGCGTATCACATTCCGCGGTATGCAATCTTCACCAACGATTGAAGGGTTTGTTGGTGAACAGATGGCGAAGATAGAGGAATTTCTTTCGCATGAGCGCACACCGATTGCAATAGATATCGTGCTTGAAGCACATCCTACCCATGCACATAATAGTGTAGAAATTCGCATACACTCGCCAGAATATGAAGCGATTGCATCTCGTGAAGGGAAAGATCTGTATAAGTTGATCGGCGAAGTAGGTGATTGTATCTATTCTGAATTGCGCAAACAAAAAGAAGCGCATGTTGATCGCGATAAGCAGGGACAACGATAAAAAGCTTCAGTGGACACTCAGGATGAGCGAATATCCGCTCGCCCTGAGTGCCTGGCGTAGTGCGAAGCACGAAGACTGGTGTATCGAAGGGTGATTATCCCCGTATCCAGCATCCTTCTGTCACCAGCTTTTTCACGCGATTAAATTCTGCAGAATACTCGGGATCGATCGCACTCAGACGTGTAAGCCCTGATTCTGTTTTAACCAACGGATCAGTGCCGCTAAATTTGCCCCGTATATGTATGGTGCCATTAGCACAGGGTGCAAAATAATCATGAAAGTTCTTGATACGCAGGAGAAGATGCACAATCTCTGTGTCATCACTGGTTATAAGCTTTTGCCATACACAATCATCCGTTGAATAGTGAATATCATCATAGGTGATGAGCCCTATTTGACATGCACGGCGTAGCGCCTGTGCTGTTGTATGATCGATAAATGCACTCCATGGTGCGCCCCAGCGCGTTTCTGAAAGCGCGAGAGAAATCTTCCCAAACTGTTTTGCAGCACCATAATTATCAAATAACCATTCACCATTTTCATAGTGCAGTGCGCTGATTACTCGCGTAAGTTCTTCATGGGTGATTAATCCATCAATATAGGCGCCGGTCAGATTATACTCGATACGATCGGCACACAAGCCAGGGAGCGGCTGATCAAAGCAGCGATGAGTATCTTTTGTTGTGTGGTCGCACGCATGGGCGAATCCATGCTTTTCTAAAAGCGCGGTAACACCCGTTGCCTGCAAATACTGCTCATGAATTTCATCCTGATACGAGCATTTGCCGGTGCGATAATTGCTCTTAAACAGCGCGTCGCCAACGTGCGAAAAACACGTATGAGAAGAATCATGCTCCAGAGCATCAATTTGTTCTTCGAGCGATGCGCCATATTTTCGGGTGATGAAAAATACGCCAAGTGAATGCTGCCAGCGGGTATATTCCGGTTCATTGCCCCGTGCATGGCACATCACGCCATATTGCCGAATCTTCTTGAGCCGTTCAAACGTATGATGCTCAATGCATTCGATAAGAACGGGCTCAGTAATAGTTATGGTGCCATAGAGCGTTGTAAGCAACAACCCATCGCCCCGCTTTTCAAGCTCAACAAGACTATTTATGCAACAGATGCCGTTGCTGAAAATAAGAAGTAGAAAAAGAAGGTGTATTTTCATGGATGAAAATATTAGTTGAGGGTATTGGAAACTTTATCTAATTCAGCAAAATAGTCTTGTATAGTACCCTTGCCCGCCAGTTGAGTAAGAAGTTTTGCCCTCGGAGTTATGCCTACTCCTCGCTTAATCAATTCTTTGATAACAGGAAGGTTATGGTGATCCATTTCTGAGTCATGACCAACTATTGCCTCTTCTAAAAGAGTGGGATTTGATTCTACTCCGTTGTCTAATAGCCAGCAAAGGGTATTTATTTTGCCAAAGAATGCGGCTAGCATGGTGGCCTCTTGTCCACCTCTTTTAATGAAGTCGACTGAGGCGATTTTTTGTAATTTTTCTAGGTCACCATCGCTTGCAGCAAGAATGAATGAGTTGATAGGATCAGTAAAGAGGGAGTGCAGTCCTTTAACGTCTATTATGGCGATGCAACTCGTTCTTTCCATTGCTGTAATTGTTTTCTCTGCTCTACAAAAAAAGGCAAGAGCAATTAAAATTTTTTTCATGCTGATTTTCTATTTTCGATAATAAGACGCTGTAATTCCTGTGCAAATTCTTTTGGTGATCTTCCCAATAGTTCACTGCTCCAGCGCGCAATAACGCTTTCAGTTTCTGGATCAATGAGCAGCACCATTGGATATCCTTTTACATCAAATTGCTTTTGTACCAATGCGCATGATTCATGCGATGGATTGGTGCAATCGATATAAACGGGCACCAGTTTATTCAATACTTCAGTAACGCTTGGACTATCAAGAAGGGTTGTGCGCAGCGTGTGGCATGAGCTGCACCAGGTTGCTCCAAAGTCAGCAAATACTAGGGTATTACGTGTTCGTGCTTCAGAAAGCGCTGCTTCATACGACGTGCGCCAATTGCCCTGCTCATGTGTGCTTGCGGTTAATGATTTAAAGAGTGGGGGTACTGATGCGCAGGCGGCAATAATGAGCAGCATTCCTGCAGCGCCTTTATAACGGCGAAGCCAGCGGCTATCTGATTTTGAGATGCCGAGAATCAGTGTAACGCCCATTACAAAGAGTCCAACTGCGGCAATTCCCCATACCAGTGCAAGAGGCAGAACAAACGAGAGATAGTAGCAGCACATGCTCAAGAGGAGCAAGCCAAATATCTTTTTAGCCTCAAGCATCCAAATGCCAGCACGGGGCATGAGCTGTGCTGAGTTTGAAAAAGTTCCGACAATAAGAAGCGGAATGCCAAGTCCCATGCCGAATGCAAATAAGAGGAGAAAGCCTAAAAATGGATTTCCGATCGTCGCAACGATGCTCAATAATAAAAGCAACCCAGGAGAAAGGCAGGGTGATGCGACAGTGCCGCTTAAAGCGCCAAAAACGAAAACCGAGATGTATGATCCCCCGCGTACATTATGATTGCTCGATTGAAGAAATCGAGGTACGGCAAGATCGTACAGCCCGAGCATAGAACCGGCAAGATAGGCGAGAAAGATAACGAGGATAATAACAAAAATAGGATTACCCAGAAGTGCACCAAATTGTGCACTCCCTGTTGCAGCTAAAAAGCCGAGAAATGCAAACGTTGATGCCATTCCCATGGTATAGGAGAGTGCCAGCGTTGCATTGCGTACAAATGAAGTTCCCGCACTTGCTTGTAATATTCCCACCGTGATGGGAATCATCGGATAAATGCAGGGAGTGAAGCTCATCAAGAGCCCGAGGACCAGAACAAGCATTAAGCGGGGAAGTAGCGCTTCTGTGTTAACAACACGATCAGAAACGTACTGTTGGATATCTGTAAAAAATGTATTGAGAGCATTTGCTGCCTGCTCAATACGTGTCGTCAATGCACTCGTGAATGAGGGGTAGGGTTGATATGGCGCATTGGTATGGCTGATTGATGGAGGAAGTTGTTCTTGTGCAACAGGAGCATCGCCAGAAAGCGTAATCATAAGCTCTCGTATTGCCGATGATGCGTTTGAGCGATATTGCAAGAGAAATGTGCTCTGAGGTGGCAACTGCTCGGGCAATCGAACTGTGTAGGTTATTGTTCCTGTTCCGCGAATAGCTGAAACATCACGCCGCAGCTTTGCATCATACACGCGACGTGGGGATGGATTGATCTGTGCGGGCGATATCACCAATGATTGCGGTTCTCCATGGGCTTGGATGCTTTCTTCATAGAGATATTCTCCCTCAGGCACTGTATAAGAAAAGAGTATCGTTGCCGTTGTATCCTGCAGATCGGTGCGGATATGCTCAACAGATGCAAAAAGAGTGCTGCTTATTACCGAAATAAGTAATGCTGCGCGATGTGTATACTGAAAGAGTATTGCTTTTTCCATAGGTACTTTTAGAATAAAAGCGATGTAACATATATGGGGCTGTAGCTCAGTTGGTAGAGCGCATGGATGGCATTCATGAGGCCACCGGTTCGACCCCGGTCAGCTCCACCATCATTGTTATAACTCTCGAATATCTATTATTCCTGTCTGTGTTTCTAGCGTAATTGAAGCTCCTCCTGCACCAAGAGTGCCTTGTACAAAGCGTTTCAAGCGATCCCACGTATCTTCAGCTAACGTTGTGGTTATCGGATCGAAGGTGATATAGAGCGATGAAAGAATCGATCCAGTCATAGTTCGTGCCGAAAGATGCGCATTGCAATGTCCCGGCAAGGCGAGGTTAATGGCGTCGCGTGCTTTGAGAAACAGCGATCCATGCGGTGCAAGCTCATGCTGAACAATAAAGATCGATCCTTGTGCTTGTGCAACAATTGATGCGCTCGAATCGCGAATATCGATAGAGCCATCCTCAGTTATTAGCTCAATCTTGCCTGACCCATTTTTAATAGTGATAGGCCCTTGCTTGCTCTTTATTGAGAGAAGCGGCGTTTGGGCCGGTATTATAAGGGTATAATCGACAGAAATCGGTTCTGCATGTGCAGGAGTATGAGTTGTAAATCGTGCAATACCGTTAGAAATTGAGGCCTGCACGGTAGTATCGGCAATGTATGCATCAGAGCCCTTTTTGACGACTTCTACCATAAGGCTTCATGCTGCCATGTTTTGATGAGGATGCTTCCGATTTGCCCTTCAATGCGGACTTCCTGGGGGTTGGCAAAAGGATATTTATGGGATTCGACATCTTCATGATAGCGGCCCAGAAGCGTATCCCACCATTCCGAAACTGACCATCCATATCCGAAGGAGCATGCCGAGAGAGAGCATGCGGTACAAAGTACTAATAAGCGTGTATTCATGCTATTTAAGGGTATTTATCGTAAAACTGTGTGGCAGTATAGCACAGAGCGCAATAGACCCCTAAAAGGGGCTCTCTGTCGGGGTATTGCACCCCTTTGATAATTTGACAAATAGTAAATTTAATATAAAATAGATTAAGAGTGAGATTTTTATCACAATTTATTATTCTGGACGATACTATGAAGCGCTTAATCTATCTATTTTTCGCCTGTATGTGCTTTGGCACAGAGAGTGCATTGTTAGGGATGATTTCACGTGTTCCTGTTTCTAAAACAGGGGTAACGTCAAATAAATCAGCCTATATTTCGACTCGTCAGATTCATCCTGCAATGCTCAAAGGAGCAGATTGCGGTGAGACATCAATTTCTCCGGTAACGGGTGCATTGATGATTGAATCGCAGTTTATTAAAAATTTATTTATTTTTGGTGATCAACAATCGCCAACGGTGCGATTATTGCGTGATATATTTTACATGCAAGATGGTTTACTGAGTCCAACGGTGAACTATTCAAAACCGGCAGCATCATTAACCGTGCCGCTTATAGCTAATTTGCAGCAGGTTGCATGTGGCAAATTTTCGACAAAATCAGCGAACGATCTTATTGCACAGTGGCGCGCAAATCACCAACAAATAACACAGGCAAAGCTTTCACACGGCAGAATTCAGCGCTTTTTGGATTTAGTAATGAGTGCTGCATTTGAGTCACGTAACGGCAACACTCTTCCTGACATGGTGCCTATGCTTATTTCGGCATTTGCGATGGAAAAATCTCGTATACCCGATGATGTCAAAATGTACCTTGCCGCATTGGGCAAAGATGTCGGGGTAACAACCTATCCTGGCACGCTCTATGAAGATTTTGAAAACGAACTCTACAAGAATTTTATTAATCGTTCAAAGATGACGAAACTCCTTGATGAACAAGGATTTGGAACTGCTGCAAGTGCGCTTATGGTGCGCAAAAATTATGCAAGCAAATGTGTTCCGCCCGCGGTTGACCGGACTATTCGTTGCGGATTCAAGGGTCAGGAGGCGCGTCCAACATGCCAAGAAGGATCCATTCGAGATCTGATTAATATTCTGATCTATAATCCCGAAAAGCAGAGCTACGATCTTACCTGTTTACCGCATCAAAAAATAATACACCCAACGCTTGCCACGTTTTATACTGATAACCCAACAACGGTTGAACAAAATACCTACACTGTTGGTCAGCAATGGATGGATATTGTTTCAGGATTGCCTAATGTCTCCTATGAGCTTGGTGAAGGTGATCATAAATATGAACTTTCGGCAACAACGGATACGGTATTTGCCGTGCTTAATCATTTGCTCTGTTCTGATATGGCAAAAGATTGGGATGATCTCAGCAAAAAACTTTCTGATGCACAAAGAACGGTAACATTTACCACGAAGTTGGATGTTTCTGATGAGCTGACATCTGAAGGTGTGATAACGATACACGTTCAATCATCTCAACCGGGCATATCAGCAATAACTGCTCATCTGCATGCATCAGGTGCTCATGGCACGCTTGAAGTTCCATTGCGCGCACAGGGTAATGAGATTATCACGAAGAAACCAGTCTATACCTGGGATCTGTATGGCACATTGCTGCGACGTACCATGAACAAGCCAACACTTTTTGAAAAACTGTTTTCACACAATAGCGATCCCGTTCGCACAACACGTGCATTAGTTTTACTTCCGTTTGTTCGTGCTCTTGCATTTGATCATGCACAGCGCGAGGGATTGCAGACAATTATTACCCAGGAAGAAGAGCGCTGTTTTGGTGATGCATCATTTGCATATCAGCAGTACTATCTCTTGGCACGTCCTCTTGTAACAAGCGAACAACGTGCGCGAGCAGTTGCTGATGGATGCGCATTATTAAAGCCAGACTCAACTGATCTTGTGGCGCAGATAACGCGAATCATTGATGCGAGCATCGATTCATTTGATGGATGCGAAAAAATCCTTTACGGTGTGGTACGTCGCTATGCTGGTGCAATTGTGCAACATAATGCACTTGCTGATGCGATTGGTCGCTGTGTTATTGCATTACATGATCATGCGTGTACTGCACGTGAAAAATCTCATGCACAAGAGCTTCTCAAGTTCTATAGAGAAAGCGCTCTTGGCAAACATCAATCGGCTGAAAAGGTTATTGAAAAAATTAAAAGCAGTATTACGGAGAAGCATTATGAAAAAATTTATACTCGGTGTTTTAAGCGTGATTACGCTCTCAGTGGATGCATTTCCTACGGTGAAGGGTTCACGAGGTGTAGCAAAAAGCCAACAACCAGTCCATGTAACTATTGTGCGTAATTCATCAGTATTGCCGTCTGTGGCAACACTGATGCAACGCTCTGCGCTTCATAACCTCTTCTTCTCGCCGCAGGAAGGGATTCTTGTTGTACAGCCTAAGGGTATTGTTGTGCCCCGAATAATGCAGCAAACGTTGCCACGCGTTTCCTACGATGCCGCGCTCCAAGAATCTCAAAAAGGGCTTTATCCATCGTGGCTTCTTGCTGGTGGTGTTGCGCTTTGGGGATCAAAACAGGATCGCGAAGAGAGCGTTTGCTATACGTTTGCCGATGACTTTACGCTTAAAAGTTCATCTGAACAGGTTGAATGGCTCTTGTCATCAGAAGAGTTTGAAAAAGTGGTTGCCTATATCGCTGCGCGCCGACAATTTGCGCAGGCAGTAGGGCGCGATGGCATTGCTCTTGCACCGCGATTTAAAAAATATATTACGAAAGAGCTTCTGCAAATTATTGCTGATCGTTCCTACTCAGCTGAGGCAGAGCGAGCACGATTGTTGTTGCCACTCTTTGCCACTATGAATGATAGTGTTTCGCCAATGCTTTCGAAAATTTCTGGCCCCGATCGTTTGCTTCATGCACTGTCATGTGATGTTCATAATCAGCAAACGCGTGATGAGCTCGTGCGCGATTATGCATTCATCGAACGTTCGAATGATTCATTCATTGAGCCATATATGAAAAATCTCGTCTCTTCAGCCGAACCATCACACATTGTTGAGATTGTTGAGGGCTCTGAGCGCGAAGAAAAGATTAAAGAATGGGTATATAACCCGGAAAACTTAGACTAAAAAATAGGTGGGGGAAATGAAGGTTAGATCAAAAATATTCTGCACGCTGTTATGTGTATACACGATGCCCGTTGGGGCAATGAGTATGCTTGGGCATCGCTCAATCACTATTCAGCCAACGCGCATACATCATAATCAAAAACGTACTCTTCACATTCGGCAGCTTAATGGCGCTGAACTACCTCATGCAGTGGAAAAATGCCCTGTAGCGGGCTCTGTGTTGCTTGCATCGGGCTATGTGCAAAACCTGTATCGCTACGGAGATGAGAATTCTCCAACGGTTCAGTTGGTGCGCCGATTGTTTCATGAGCATGAAAATATTTTTGCGCCATCAATATCAAAATCGAGCCCAGCGCTTTCGATAACGCCGGAGCGCTCTGCACAGCTTATTAAATCGCTTGATACGCCAATTTCCGAAAAAGATCGCGAAAAGATTATTACGCAATGGCGCGCTGATCATAAAAAGATTTCTGAAGGTGAGCAGCTTACCAAGTCACAAGTAATCCGCGTGCTTGATCTGCTCCAAGCGGCAAAAAAAGAACGCGCTTCGCGTGTTTATCCATACCCAGTTTTACCCTGGATCATCTCCGGCTTTACGGCAGCAAAAGCGCAAAGTCATAGTGAAATAGAACAGTATCTTACAGGCATTGGGCATCCTAAAAGGGTTTCTGATTATGACGCGGATACTTTAATAAATGAATGCAAGGGCCATATGGCCATGGCGCAATTTGAAGGAGCGCCGTGGAAGGCGTTGATAAACGACAAGGGTCATAGCGTTTGTGTTGCCCATATTCTAAATCATGATGGATACATAACAAGTAAGCTGCCTCCCATGATAGAAAATTTATCATGCGGTTTTAAGGGGCAACCAACAGTAACTACGTGTCAAGAAGATGCGTTACGAAGCTTAATAAACTGTTTTGTCTATAATCCTGAAGAACGAAAATATGACTATACACGAGTGCCGACGGTATCTGTAGTCCATCCAGATTTAAAAAGTTTCTACACAAACAATAGCTCTATAGATACTCAAGGTGGTCATGAGGCCGCGCAAGCATGGATGGATATTGTTTCAGGATTGCCCGGCATTGAATACTGTGCAGGACAACCAGATGCTCGGTATGAGCTTCAGCCAAGTATCAAAAACGTATTTAATCTGCTCAATCGTCTGTTATGTAACAACACAGCACGTGATTTTACTGATCTTGGGACAAAGCTCTCTTCTAATTCTCGTCCGGTTACATTTACCGTCGCTCAAGAATCTGATTATCGAGGAACTATTCAGTGCCTAATACGAGGTTCTAAAATTGTTATGTATATTACTCGAGGGCATGCGTATTGTGAATTTCCTGATAATCGTGCCCAAGTCCAACGAATTGAACAGGATGATCGCTGGAAGGTTTTTAAGCGATCCTTAAATTCTGAGACCGATAACCGTACGTTGTGTGCATTGATGCAGGTTGCCTGTTTTAATCCGGTCGATTATCTATTTGAGTCGGAATCGGAAGACGAGTTTGATAATCTAAGAACACTTGCCAATTCGGCATTGTCGTATCAGCAGTTCAACATTTTTGCCAATCAGTTACACCATGCTTCTAATATAGCCCTGCGTACTTCCTGCGTATTATATCCTCAGGTTATTGACAAAAATTCCTATATTAACCCCGAATTTATAGCCCAAATGAAGCGGCTGATAGAACGTGGATATGGAAGTGAGCTGCGTGCTATGATTATGCGTCTCATTGAATCACAAGAAATACAGAAAAATCACTTTGAGAACCCTCAATTTAAAGACTTTTTAGGCGATATTATCGCAGACCATATAAAAGAGAATAGGCCTAATCTTGGTTTATGGGTTGAACTTGGGCTTCACACAACGGGCGTTTTGGATCGCTCATTAACACAGCATGGTCCGAAACTTCTTGAAAATATTATTCGTGACGGTTTCATTGAGTTGTTAAAACTGCCGGCGCTGAACTTGCCTGCATTGATTAATACGAAGCTTATACAATCAAACGAATATCCTCTTGAATATGCAGTAAGGACGTCTAATGCGCAGGTAGTGGCGTATCTTTTGAAAATCGATTCTCAATGGCGTAATCGTAATATTATAAAAGCTTTATTTAATCTAATTGGTGCCGACTGCCCTAGCAGGTGGGAGCGTATGGAAACGATTGCACAGATTTTTAAAGAAAATAACTACGCCTATATTCCAAAAACACCCGGTGGAACACTCCTTCATGATATTGCCTGTAGGCATGTTCACTTTGGGGATGATGATGAAAATACAGTACGATTTTTAGCGCGGATTATACGGATTTTTGATATTGATCCTCAGGCACGGGATGCGTCAGGTAGGACGGCGCTAGAGATTGTACAAGAGCAGCATCCTATGCGGTGCTTTATTGTCAAAAAACTTGAAGAAGCGCGCAATATTACAGAATCTTTATTTCGGAAGTTTTATTTCTGGAAGTGATGAAATAGCAGTAAGCTTTTTAGCGGTGACGATGCATCGGGATGAGTAATGCATTGCACAGAGAACTTAGAATAAAAAATAGGTAGAAAATGAGGATTGAATCACCCATAGCATATACTTTGTTATGCATGAGTATGGCGCCTATGAACGCGATGAACCTATTGGGCAATCGCTCATGGACTCTTCAGCCAACGCGCATACAGCATAATCAAAAACGTACTCTTCACATTCGGCAGCTTAATGGCGCTGAACTACCTCATGCAGTGGAAAAATGCCCCGTAGCGGGCTCTGTGTTGCTTGCATCGGGCTATGTACAAAACCTGTATCGCTACGGAGATGAGAATTCTCCAACGGTTCAGTTGGTGCGCCGATTGTTTCATGAACATGAAAATATCTTTGCGCCATCGATATCAAAATCGAGCCCAGCGCTTTCGATAACGCCCGAGCGCTCTGCGCAGCTTATTAAATCGCTTGATGCGCTAACTTCTGAGAATGATCGCGAAAAAATTATTACGCAATGGCGTGCTGATCATGAGAAAATTTCCGGTGGCGAAAAGCTCACAAAATCACAAATAATTCGCGTGCTTGATCTCATTGAAGCGGCAAAAAAAGAGCGCAATTCGGGGACGTATCCGTACCCCGTTTTACCGTGGGTTATTTCTGGTTTTACGGCGGCAAAAGCTGAAACTCACGCTGAAATAGAGCGCTATCTTGTGAGTATTGGGTATCCTCAAAAAGTTTCTGATTATGTAATTGACGAACTCCTCAGTGATTGCAAAGCGCTTACAATGAGTATTCGAGCGCATGATAACCCGCTCCTGCATGATAAAAGCCATGGTATAGCTCTTGCTCATATTCTTGATTGCCATGGATATATCAAAAGCAAGCTGCCTCCGATGGTAGAAAGTTTATCATGTGGCTTTAAGGAACAACCAGCAGTAACTACGTGCCAAGAAGATGCATTACGAAGTTTAGTAAACTGTTTTGTTTATGATCCTGAGGGACGAAAATATAATTATATACTGGCGGCATCTGCAGTTCATTCAGATTTAAAAAACTTCTACGCAAACCATAGCTCTATAGATACACAAGGTGGTCGTGAGGCTGCGCAAGCATGGATGGACATTGTTTCGGGATTGCCTGGCATTGAATACTGTGCAGGACGCGCAGATGCGCGGTATGAGCTTCAGCCAAGTATCAAAAACGTATTTAATCTCATTAATCGTCTGTTATGTGATAACACAGCGCATGATTTTAACGATCTAGGTAAAAAGCTTTCTACTCCTGTCCGACCTGTTTCATTTGCCATTGATCAAAAATCTGATCGAGAGGGAATTATTAAATGCTCAGTCGCTGATACTCAGATCGTTATGTACATTACTCCTGGCCATGCGTATTGTGAGTTTCCGCGGGTTGATAGTGCTCAAGATCAATTTGTTACACAAGATGATCGTTGTGATGCTTTTCAACAATCGTTAACACATAACACTGATACTACTACCCTGCGTGCACTGATGCAGTCTGCCTGTTTTAGCGATGGTGCGCTGCCCGGTGATACGGCGCATGATGATCCCGATAATTCTGCTGTGCATGACAATCAAAAAGCTTTTGCTAAGAGCTCACCATCGCGTCAGCAATACTATCTCTTTGCCAACAAACTGAGCAGTCGTTCAGATATCGTTGCTCGAACAATAAAAGTGTTTGATCTCCTTATCAGGGAAACAGGCACGGTTTCTCCATATTTTATCGCTCAGATTGAGCGTCTGATGAAGCATGGTGATGGTGAAGCGCTGAGAAAAGCAATTATTCAGCGAATTGAACAGGGACATATTAGAGATAATTTCTCTACTGTAGATGAACCATTCAAAACTTTTTTGAAGAATCAGATCGCTGATGATGCAAGGTACAGAAAGCAATACTTTCCCCAGTGGTGGTGTAGCATAAGCGACACTGGTCTGATTGACGATGCCCTTAAGCTATATGGAAAGAGCTATTTTAGGGCTATAATCTTTACTAACAATCAGTCGTTGCTCAGAAATCCTGCGCTTGATGTATCCTCACTTATGAAAAGTGAGCTTGAAGATGTTGATGGGACAAAGTGTTATCCCCTCGAATATGCCATGGTTGTTGCAGATCTACCTACAATAGAATATCTGTGCAGTATTGATCCCGTATGGCGTGGGAATAACATTTTTGATCTATTGGCGTATCGAGGGGTATTTGATCATATTGATCAAAAAGAAAAACTTGATATTGAAGATATTCGGCGAGCACGACGATGGCTCAAAACGATTAAGCTGATGCTCAAAAACTATATACCAAAAACTCCCGGTGGAACGGCGTTACACGATTTTGCTTACTTAAGCGAAAAGTATATGGATAAAGAAGAAGATGCGACGCGATTTCTCAAGGCGATGATTCGATTGCTTCGTATCGACCCGTATGCACGTGATCTATCGGGCAGAACAGCATTAGAGATTGCACGCGAACGTGGGGTTGCGAGTGTTATCACGTCGCTTGAAGAAGCACTGGGTATTACTGATGCTCGTCTTGATTAACTAGTGTAGCGCACTGCATCTAGGGTATTCTTGTTAAAACAACGGGCGAGAATACGATGGACCTTCGCACAAAAATTCTTACAACATCCCCAAATCATCAGAAAATAACCGATGCCCTTGCCGCTCTTAAAGCAGCAGGGGCTACTGCCTATTATGTAGGCGGTTGTGTACGCGATGCGATTCTTGATCGATCAATCAAAGATATCGATATCGAAGTACATGGCATTACGCTTGAATCGTTGCAGGAAATTCTTGCACGCTTTGAAACCGTTGCGCTTATTGGTAAAAGCTTTGGTGTGCTTGCGTGGTTTGAATCAGGTATTGATTGGTCATTACCGCGCACTGATTCGGCAGGCCGCAAGCCACAGGTAACTATTGATCCCCAGCTCGATATTGCTGATGCACTTCGCCGCCGCGATCTGACTATGAATGCTTTGGCGGTGAATGCCCACACGGGTGAGCTCATAGATCCCTTTGGTGGATTGCGTGATATCGAACAAAAAGTATTGCGCGCACCAGATCCTCGATTTTTTCCAGAAGATCCGCTCCGATTTTATCGTGTGCTGCAGTTTGCAGCTCGCTTTGATATGGAGCCGGATGCCGAACTCCGTACGTTGTGTGCTTCAATGGACCTCAGTGGTGTTGCGCACGAACGTGTTGCTGATGAATATGAAAAACTCATGCTCCAATCAGCTACTCCTTCGCGAGGCTTTACAGTGCTCCAATCATTTGGGCGACTTACAGAGCTGTTACCTGAACTTGGTGTGCTTGAGAACGTACCGCAAGATCCACGTTGGCATCCTGAAGGAGATGTGTTTGAGCATACAATGCAAGCAATCGATTCTGCCGCACACGATAGAAGTGAGAACATTGATCGAAGAATTCTTATCTACGCAACGCTTTGCCACGATCTGGGTAAAGCGGTTACCACCGTTGTAACTCCTGAAAAGATATCAAGCCATGGGCATGAAGAGGCAGGTATCCCCCTAGCGCGTGCATTATTGCGCCGCATGACTACCGGCAATGCATTGATAGATCCGGTGTTATTGTTAGTTCGTTGGCATATGAGTCCGGGAATTTTTGCTCGGCAAGATGCTCCTCCGCGTGCGTATAAGCGGCTGGCATATCGCCTGGCACCCCACACATCACTCCGTATGCTTGCCACACTTTCTTATGCAGATCGCCGTGGGAGAAACCCGGTGCGTGGCAAGCCTCTTACTACGGATCAACCTGAAGTTGCTGAATTTATCATGCGTGCTCAAAAGGCAGGAGTTTTTGATGCGCCTGAAGCGCCGATTATCACGGGCAAAGATCTTCTTGCCCATGTTCAACCAGGCCCAAAGATTGGTGAGCTGGTGAAGCATGCATATATCATTCAGATCGAGAAAGGGATTCGCGATCGTGATGAATTGATCAAACGAGTGCTGAGTGGCCCTATCCCTGTGCAATCTTTTGAGCAATAAGTTGAATGCGCTTATTAAAGATTCCTGAAGCCACATCATCACCCGGTTGTAGGCGATTAGTGTTGGCGAGCGAATCAAGCACAAGTATCTGATACTGCGGCCCTGTTTTTATAATCACCACCGCAAGCCAGTGGCGTGAGCTGATTTGATCCTGACTCTGTCCGCCCAATATTATTCCTAGAGCGCCAGCATTCTTCTCTTTTAGTGCCGCAAGAGCGCTCGTGAATGTTTTTTGCTGTGTTATGTTCGTTATATTCTCAATTGCCAAAATCTGATAATCATTGGGAATGGCAGGGAAATCTTTTCGCGCTAACGGAATGAGATCGAGAATATTTTTTTCGTTGATCCAATCGCCGAGTACATCCAAAGGCTGTGCAATCTCAAGCTCAATTGCGTTATAGAGATCTTCGAGTTTGGTATTAAACGCATTTCTCAATGATCCGCCCCGCAGTGCAATATAATCATTGAGAATTTTTGAGTATCGGTATCAAGATTGTTATACGCTTCTTCAAATGCACGGGTCAGCTTTCGATCGCGAGCATCAGCAGCGAGGCGAGCAAGCTTTACGGGCTTGGTGAAATCAAGCGAAATTTTTATATCGAGTGTGGGATTGAGATAGTGCGCAATGCGTTCCTGCGTGCAACATTCAGCAGCAAGAATCTCGGGTATTTCAAAGTCAGCATCACCAAATCGTCGCTCAAGCGCACCTTGTGCATTACGCCAATAAGTATCAGCGCTTTCTAACACTGGTTTGATAGTGTTTGTATCAAGAGTGTAGTTCCATATCGATCTATTTTTCTTCGTAGCAGTGTCTGGCGCATTGAGATACTCGAAATACTGAGCTCGAATGGCCGGTACTGGCTGTTTTCCTAAGAATTTCTTAAATGTTTCATAATAAAAATTGAGCAACAATTCTTTGCCGAATGCAAAATCATCAACAATAGAATTGAGCGGCTTAAAGATAACGCTTTTATCAAATGTATCTTGAATAATAGGAGAGAAAAATGAGGGAACATTTTTTTCATAAATGATAAATGCACGCCATGGGCCCGGCTCAGGATTAAAGCCGCCATCAGCAGTTTCTTTAGGGCGGGCAAAGAGTTTGTGAGGAATTACTGTGCTTTGTAACTCAGCAGTAAATGGTTTTTGTGTTGCAATCCCCTGTAACGTAATCGCAACATTTTTAAGTGCCTGATATCCACAACTTGCATCGCCGCCTTCAGCAGCTTGGTCAAATACGCGAATTTGTTTAACGGGAATCCCATTAAATTGGACTTGAGCAACGATATCATTTTGGTTAAATGCCGGAACAAGCATAGTTGTTTTTGGCAACACATCTGAAAGCTGTGATAGGGAATAGGCAAAATTTGTGAGTGCTGTATCAAAATGCTGTGTATATATGCACTGAGTAAAGGAGCTAACAATAAGCGCTAAGAATATTCGATTTCTTTTCATAGTAGGCCGGGTGTAGTACACTTACCGGCGGAAACCGTATCACACCGCTTCAACTGAACACAAGAGCCCCCTATGACTTCGCTCTTTTCCGGAAACCCGGTTATCGAAATTCTCAAACAAGCCGACGCGCTCAGCAGGCTGACACTCTTAACATTGCTGGTGATGTCTCTTGTCTGCTGGACCATTACGCTCTATAAAGCAGCGCTCCTGCATATTCGCATTAAAGCGGGTGAACAGCTTTTAGCACGTTTGCGCATTGTACGGACTCGTGAAGCGCTTATGGCGCTTGAGCATAGTATTGTTGGTACGCCGGCGTATCATATATTTAAACGGGCTGTGCCTATGCTTCGAGAGCTGTGTGTTACATCGCGTGAATCATGCATACTTACTTCGCGCGATGAAGAGTTGCTTGATAGTGCACTTGATCAAGGCTATCACGATGCGATGCGCGAACAGGATGAGTATATGACCGTGCTTTCAACAAGTGCTGCAGCATCACCGCTTATTGGTCTTTTTGGTACCGTGTGGGGATTGATCCATGCGTTTGTACGCATCAGTGAGCGCCAATCGGCCGATATTACGACCGTTGCTCCTGGTATCGCTGAAGCATTGATCACCACGCTTGCAGGCCTTGTTGTGGCGATTCCCGCACTGGTGATGTACCACTATTTGCAAACACGTATCAAAGTTGTGGAGTACCAACTACTGGCGATTGCCGATGAATTTTCGTTAATGGTTAAAAAACTTTTTCGGTGATCTATGGGAATCAAGCGATCACGCAGAATGCGTACTGAGCGAAAAGATATCGAAATATCACTCACTCCGCTGATTGATACAACGCTTGTTTTGCTGGTGATCTTCATGGTTGCGGTTCCTGCCGTGCGTAATTCCATTCGCGTTGAATTGCCCCACGGAGATCGGCGTGATGTTGCATCATCAACCAAAGATTTGGTGGTGACCATTGATGCGCGTGAGCATGTATTTATTAATGATACAGAAGTGCCGCTTGCAGAACTTGCCCACCGTATTGAAAAAGAACTTCCTACTGCACGAGATAAAGCAGTATTCATTTCTGCTGATAAATCACTCCGTTATGGCAATGTTTTTGAGATTGCTGTAGATCGGATAAAGCAGATCCCCGGTGTTTCCTATGTCGCGCTTATTTCTCAGCGAAAACGCGCTGGCGCGTAGTGTTGTCGGCGCACTGACAATTCACGTTCTGCTGCTCACGCTTTTTCTTCTCTCTGGTGCGCGTTATGGCGCACTCCAGATTGTTACTGTTCCTGTAATTGATCCAAATGTCCGGGTGATTTTTTCACCATGGGGCGGAAATCTTCCTGCAAAAACTGGAGGAGCCAAGAAGCATGCTCCCGAGCCAGCTCCCATAAAAAAATCAAAAAAATCTCCAGATC
>ENA-OONN01000009-OONN01000009.1-viral-metagenome-genome-assembly--contig:-NODE-9-length-18610-cov-9.243196_pt1 | contig 18610 bp, 17 predicted proteins | sample MGYA00245314_ERZ501090 | MGnify/ENA primary metagenome ERZ501090 (study PRJEB25959, sample SAMN05341350) | viral metagenome | host: human-associated | place: USA: California | collected 2014-04-23 | study...
AAAAAATCTCCAGCAAAGCCCATAAAAGATGATCCACATGGCAGAGCAGCGCTACCAACAAAAAAATCTAAAAAAGATCTGGAAAAAGAGCGCACAAAAAAAGCTCAAGAAGTTAAAAAGCCCGTAAAAAAACCAGAACCGCCTAAAAAGCCTGAACCAGTGCCTCTTATTCAAAAAACTGAACCTCAGCAAAAGCCGGCAGAACAGCTTCGCAAGTAATTCCCGAACAAATCGTGGTTGGCCGCGCAGCCTATGAAGAATATCGCGTAGGGCGTGATGTGCGTACGGCGGTTGAACGCGTGTGGGTTGCTCCACGGGGAGCAACATCAGAACATCGTTGTGTATTGGCGATTCAAATTGATGCACAGGGACAGGTAAAAAATATTGAAACGCGTACTTCATCAGGCAGCGCGCTGTACGACAGCGCCGCCCGCTATGCAGCCATGCAAGCAAGCTATCCGCGGGAAGTTTGGAACAGGCTTTTGATCTTAGAATTTGCCGCAGGGTAATATGAAAAAATTTTTACTGTATCTCGGCATTATTGGGAGTCTACCCATAGGTGGAATGTGTTCGCTGAAGCAAAGTCGTCTTTTGTTAGGACCAGCGTGCAAGTCTACGAAAGAATCTTTGCAAAAGATATATCAGCCCATTTCGCTCAAAGAGCAGTGCCTGATGGCAATTACGCAGAACTGGCACGTCGTGTTGAAAAAGAGCACGCTAACCGCCGACAAAGTTTTTGAGTTACTAGAAGCACATGATCTTTTTGAGCAATTTGAATCATATTTAGTGCAGGCGAAAGAAGGCAATTTGCCATGTCCAGAATTAATCGCGCGTGATGCTGATGTTGCGATGTATGCAAAAGAAAATTATTTTTTTATTTCTGATTTTGCATGTTCGAAGAAATTGCTCGAGATCTATAATTTTTCCCTAATATTTCCCCGCATCTCTCATGATGGGATGTTTTTGATTGGTGGCTGGCAAAGGGGAATCTTTTGTGCAGATATACGTAATAATACACACAAGGTTTATTCCGTATCAGAAAAGCTCGAGCCGGGGGCGCTTCATTATGGATTTTTATCGAATGAGCGCATGATGTTTCGCTCGCAAGATGCGCTTTTTGTGGGTGCAATTGCTGATTTGTATAAAAACGGACTTGAAAGTTTTCAGCGTGTGTATTCTCGCCCAGATGGCCGTGTATATCCATGGACCACTACGGCAAGTGGGTTGGCAGTTCTTTCGCCATCGAAAGTAGTGGTGTGTGTGGATATAAATGATGGCTTTGAGATCATGGAGGAACATGATACCCAATGGGTACGCACTGCGGTATGGGCTGCTGCGAAAGAAGTAATATGGGCGTATCAGGTTGCGCCTGCACGACAACTCATATGTATGATCGAAAGTAATGATTACAATACGATACAGTTTTATGATGCACGCAAGACAGATCTTCTCTGCTCTGCATCATCGATCACAATTTCTCATTTGGCGAGTAGACACGGGTCTTTTTCAGGAGCATTTTCTCCCGATGAGACGATGCTTATTTGTGGAAAAGAGTTCGGTGAGATCGATATTATTGACTGTAATAATCTAGAAAAGCCATTTATAGCGGCTACTGTAAGGGTGGACTCCCTGCCCATCACGAAAGTTATTTGGAATGATTTTGGTGCATGTGTGGGGGATTGTAATAACATGCGCTATGACATCCATCTAAGTCCTGCTCTGCCACATATAGCAGCGTATAAAAAGAAGAAGCGAGAAGAAGCGCAGAAGCACACGAGTACATTATCTAACAATAACAATGCGTAAGTTCTTCCTGTTTGGCGTAATTTGCTTGACCGCGCAATCGTGCTCCGCGATGGAGCAAGGCATTGATCAGCAGATGGTTGAAGGACCAGCCAAATCATTGCAAGATCTTTGTTTGGAAAAAATTGCGCGTGATTGGAGCGAGATTTACAAGAACAAGCAGGATGTGTTTGCGCTGTGCGACTATCTGGTTGCGAGTAATCAATTTGAGAGTTTTGAGAAACTACTCCCAAAGAAGCCTATACTAGAGACCTCTAATATGGGTTTGGACAGGACAGATTATCCTCAAGTAATTTCGCCTGATGGAAGAAGTGGCTTTTATTACGGATTTAAACCGAACGGCTATGGTGGTTATGGTTGGCAGACAGCACGGTATGATCGTCAAATAATTAGTACAATTAAAGAAAATATCAAGCTCTGTTCATCCTATCGGATCAACGAGAAAGGTATTTTTTCTCTGGATGGAAGATGGTTTTTCGGTACGATAGGCGTATCTGAAAAACGGTTCTGTTGCATTGATATAGAAAGTGCTGAGACAACGATCGGCAAAACCACATATCCTATCGGGGGCCATTATGCTTTTCTATCAAGTGATCGAATATTATTTTGTGATGATTTTTCTTTATGGATTTGCTCGGTTAAATATTTTTTGGAGCGGCGGGGTGACGCAGGCTTAACGCGCATTTATACCTATGCTGATGGTGAGAAATATAGCGGTTCTTTAATACCAGTACGTATCGCAGGATTCTCGGATAAACATGCTGTATGGATTGGGTCCAAAGGAAAAAGTCTGGAAGTTATAAGTGAAAAAGATGCTCAATGGCAATGCGCTGCATCAATACAAACAAGCGATAGAATAGAGGAAATTTGCTGGGCACGTATACGACCACTTGTTGTTACTATCGAAGAATCTGTTGCTAAGACTTTTGGTTATTCCGGCAATTCTATAACACTGAGGTTTTATAGTGTCGGAATGGAAGATGTCCATTGTTGTGGAGCATTAGTAGTAGCAAATCTGTATCATATACCCGTATTTTCTAGCGATGAAACATTACTGCTCTATGCAACCGTACACAATAATAGCGTTGGCCTTATTGAGTGCAGCGATCCGACTAATCCGACAATTGTAGGAATGGTGTCAGTGTATGGTCTCCCATACGATCCATTTTGGTACAGAGGCCATTTTTATGCAGCAGCAGGGGGTATGGTCTACAAAATCAGTTTTGACCATATGCAATATTTTATTGCCGCATATAAAAAGAAGAGAGTAGAAGAGGCGCATAAAAAGATTATTACTCTATCGAATAACAATAATGCGTAATTTCTTCCTGTTTGGCATAATTTGTTTGACCGTGCAATCGTGCTGTGCGATGGAGCAGGGCGCTGTTCGGCAAATGGTTAAAGGACCAGCCAAATCATTGCAAGATCTTTGTTTAGAAAGAATTGCGCATGATTGGAGCGAGATTTACAAGAACAAGTACGATGTATTTCTATTGTGCGAATTTTTAACAAGGTGTGGGCTTTTAGAAAAGTTTGAATCCCTCTATCCAAAATATCGTAAAGCGGCATATACCTATATGACCGGTTATAAATATCATGAATACCCCCAGGCAATTTCGCATGATGGAAGTGCTGGTTTTTATGATGGATTTATATCGTGTGGGTATAGGGGTGGTGACTGGCAGGAGTTACGGTATGATGATCAAATAATCCATGCTTCCAAAGGAAAGATTACTCTTCCATCATCATATCATGTTAATAGTGATGGCATATTTTCTCCTGATGGAAAATTGTTTTTGAGTACGATAGGTGCCTTTGATCGAAAGTTCTGCTGCGTTAATACAGAAAATGGCACAATGGTTGTGAGTGGCAAAGAGCATAGGATCAGTGAATGTTACTATGCGTTTTTGTCGAATGATCAAATACTAATGTTTGATGCTACCTCTTTGTATATCTGGTCGGTTAACGATTTTTTTGATCATGGGCAGGAGCATTTAATCCCTATATATACGCGTACTGATGGGAAAAAGTATCCGTATGGATGTTACGGCGAGCGTCTTCCAGTCTGTAGAAAAAGAATCGAGGGTTTTTCGGCTCATCACGCTGCATGCATTGGCCCTGATGGAGAGAGTCTGGAGGTTATGGTTAAGCGGGATGAAAAATGGCAATGTGCCGCCTCAATTCCGCTCCTTGAGATACAGGATATAGGCTGGGGGCATGTACGGTCGATTGGAGCTGTTCTTGGATGGGGCAACCGGATTCATTTCTATGATGTAAGCACAACAGATGCTGATTATTGCGAAACGATTGATGTAACGTCAGAGTTAATTCCCGGTGCAACATTTTTCCATGATGATACGCTATTAATCTGCTGCGGAGAAAAAGATGCATTTATCATAGATTGTAGTGATCTAAGAGAGCCGCTTCTTTTGATAACGATAGGCGGGGGAAATGGCAGGTACTTTTGGTATCGCTCACAGTTATATGTGAGCAGAGCAAATATTTATAAAATGCATCTTGATTATACGCGGCTTTATATGGCGGCATATAAAAAGAAGAGAGTAGAGGAAGCGCAGAAAAAGATTATTACTCTACCATCCGTGAATAACAACAATGCGTAACACACTTCTTTGTATATCTGTTTTTTCTATTCCTCTATGTGCAATGGAGCTCCCTGAACCTGGGCCGGATGCTGCATTGGTGAATAATGCAGTTGATATAATAACCGCTGCCCTTGGAACACAGAATTTGAATGGGCAATCATCTTCATTGCAAGATAGTTGCGCAAAAGCGATTGTGCACAATTGGCATGCGGTTCTCAAAAAGAAAGCGATGACAGCAGAAGCGTTACTGGATAAATTAGCAGCGCACAATATTCTTGAGAAATTTGAACACGCACTCATATGTCCCAATAATTTGCCATACCCGACATCTATTGCACGTGATGCTGATATGGCAGTGTATGATTTTGAGCACGCCGTACTTTCAGATGATGGTAGGTGGGCGATAGGCTGGGTCAAGAGTAAGAATCAGGGTGGTATGCTCGCACGTTTTGATTTATACAGCTGTGATATGCACAACAATAAGAGGACGCTTTGTTTAGAAGGCGCATATCTGGGGAATCTTAATTATGTATTTTTGTCGAATAATTCAGTGCTGTTGCGCGATAAAGATTCATTGTATGAGTGTGGTGCAAAGGAATTTTTTGAAAAAGGTTATGACGCCCTAAAGCGTGTATTTACCCGTATCGACGGTAAAAAATATGGGCATCCTTTTTTTGCAACAGTTTGGAAGTTCTCTCACCATCAAAAGTGGTGTGCGTTGGGCCGCAAGAAAATTGTCTCGAAGTGATGAACAAAGATGAATCGGGTTGGAAATGCACAACAATTATTAAACTATTGAGCGAGATTAGATATCTCTGCATTGCTCGAATGCGCCAATTTGCTATCACCATTGAAAAAGATGACTGGGGCAAGATGAATTTTTATGATCTGAGTGAACAGAAAAATAGTTTTGCCAATCTTTTTTTGGGACTCTTTTCTACTGTACAACATTGCGGATCGATCTCTATACCCGATCTCTATACTAAGGAAGTATACGCAGATGGTGGCTGTTCTTATACACAGTATCCAGATGCGGGAACTCTTTCTCCAGATGAGACAATGGTTATACGCGGAACGTTAAAAGGTGAAATCTGTATCATTGATTGCACAGATATAGCGAAACCTTTTGTTGCAGCAACTATAGATATATCATCAGGTTCGCCCATCACTGATGTGCTATGGAATTCCTTTGTTATGTGTGTGAAGGATAACTGTAAAAAGCGCTATGATCCCAAGCTGGTTCCCCTAATGTCCGTAGCTGCATATAAGAAAAAACTGGAAGAAGCGCCTAAACAGGGTGATGGCAAGGCTGAGGCAAACAATGATAATGCGTAATGATGGTAAAAAAGGATTGAGGATGCTCATGCGTAAGTCATTGTGTATGATTGTGCCTGTTTTGCTTGCACCGTTGAGTTGTGCGATGGATACCGGTACGGCATCGCTTAAGACAGTTTTTAATCTGGTGAAGCATCTGCCAGGACCAGTGCAGCATGTATGTTTATCTGCAGCGGCACGATTGGCGGCTAACAAGGTTGAAAAGGGTGATGATGAATGGCTTTTCAACCTCTGCGAATCACTTCGTTCTGAAGCTCTGATCGCGAAGTTTGAAAATATTGTGCAGGGATCGATCGCGATAACTGAAAGCAAAAAAAGTTGCCCCACCATTGTTGCACATGATGCAAATCGGGCATTTTATGATGGATATTGTGCGGAGGGAAAGCAATATTTTGCTACCCTATCTGACTCGCAGAAACTGCCTATATCGATCACTGTCGAATCCTTTACGTTGCCCTGTATTTCAGAGGATGGCAGAGATATGATCGGATGGTCTGATGATCTTGATAAGTCGTTGCTCCACATCAATACGATTACGGGCAAGATCGCCATTCCGTTGCACTATTCAGAGTATCATAGGCATGGATGGTTGCATTATGCATTTTTATCCGATGGTTCCCTTATGATGCGCGATAACAAGCGATTGTATATAGCGGATGTTCCAAGTTTTCTCAAACTGGGGAAAAGATCTTTGTGTACGGTATTTAAGCGTGGCGATGATGAATATCCATTTAGTACCACTATTAATGGAATAGAGGTGCTTTCTTCATCACACGTTATCTGCGTAGGGCCTCATGAAAAGAGCTTTGAAGTAATGCACAAAAGGGGGTCATTATGGGAACGGAAGGCAAGCATAAAAATCCCAAACAAGATACGGGGATATGTGGTTGCAAAAGAGGGCCAAATTCTTTGCGTTTCTGAAAATACCGAGGATGATAGGCTGCTGTTTTTCGATCTGCAGGAGGACAATGAGCAGATGGCGGTAGTTGATGTTCCTGGAGTAAAGACCGTGAGTGGTCATTTTGTGGCAGCATTTTCTCCGGATGAAGCACTGTTGATATGCAGAACAAAGAAACGTGGTGAAATTGTTTTTGTTAATTGTGTTGATCCAGCAGAACCCTTTGTTATGTCCACGGTAAATATTTCCCCAAATATGCTTATTTCGCGCATCGTTAGTAATGCTTTTGGTACTTGTGTGCAAGATGATGATGGAAAGCGGTATAATATCAATCTAAATCCCGCGCTGCCTTATTTAGCGGCGTATAAAAAGAAGAAGCTCGAAGAAGCGCATAAGAAAACGAGTACTTTATCTAATAACAACAATGCGTAATATCTTTTGTGCGAGTCTAATTTTTTTGGTGCAATCCTGCTCTGCGATGGAGATCTATGTTGTCGATGGGCCCCCTGTTATTATGGATTTTGACCTGAATGGCGCGCCCACTATCATTCAAAACTTTGTTCCGCCTACTTTGCAGATCAAGCAGCCGAAATCATTGAAAAATCTCTGTCTGCCTATAGTAGCAAAGGTGATGCAAAAGAAGTTTGATGATGGCAAATTAACAATGAGCGAGATAGAAAATCTATGCGCAAATCTTGCAACGCGCAGTATGAATTGGAGGCAAGCGCCTGTTATTATGGATTTTGACCTGAATGGCGTGCCCATTATCATTCAAAACTTTGTTCCGCCTACTTTGCAGATCAAGCAGCCGAAATCATTGAAAAATCTCTGTCTGCCTGTAGTAGCAAAGGTGATGCAAAAGAAGTTTGATGATGGCAAATTAACAATGAGCGAGATAGAAAATCTATGCGCAAATCTTGCAATGCGCAGTATGAATTGGAGGCAAGCGCTGTTTTGCAAATCATAGTGATGGGCGAGAGACGAAAATTCACGGGACAAGAATAGAACTATGACCAAAATGCGTAAGCTAGTTTTCATTCCTGGCATACTGTGGGTTTTTCAGCAATTGTGTGCTGATGATGCGCCGATTGCCGTTTCAACGCAGGCAACAGAGCGCGTGGCGATTCATGCGATCTTGTGTAGCGGTGAGCAGGGTGATCCTGAATACGTTGCGCAATTGTGCAAAGCGCTTGAATTCTCTGGTCATTGCCGCATTGTGCGCGACTCGGGCAGTTTGCCGACGCATCGTGATATGATCAAAGCCCAACGTGAAGCAGGATATCCGCTCGTGCTCTATCTGCAGCCTCATGAGATGTATGGGTACTCATGGAGATTGTATGATACAGCAACGGGGCAAATGCTCGGCGGAAAGCGCTATGCACGCGAAGGAAATAAAGAACAATCGATCGTGCTTCGTGCAGCCGATGATATCTATCAACTCTTGCAGGGAAAGCGCGGGCCATTTCTTTCGCGTATCGCCTATGTGCGCACAAAAGCTGATCCGATTACTCGCGCAGTAAGTTCCGTGTTGTGCACAACAGCGTATGATGGCAGTGATATACGAGAGGAAGTAGTGTCGCGCCATGTACTGGTGGCACCATTTTTTCACCCAGCAGGCTATCCAAAGTGCCTCTTCTATTCAGAATTTACCCCAACGAATGTGCGGATCATGGCAACAGACTGTGCCGGCAATAGCCGCGCCGTGGTGGATCGCGATGGCACGCATGTGGGTGTTGGCATGTCGCTACAAAGACCTGAAGTAGTGTATTGCTCATCAGGCCAGATATGGCAATGCAAATATGATCCGATTATACATCGTGCAGCACATCGCATGATGGTTGATCGTGTGGATGGCGCACCCTGTGCATCACCAAACTTATTGCCCGATGGCAGCTATATTTTTTGTGCGGGCGGCACCATCTATCAGCACGATCCAACAACACACAGTACGGTGTCCTTGACGAGTAATTGTTATGCGGTCTCGCCCTATTATTCTCCGGGAGCACAGGGCGTTGCTTATGCACGCCGCGTGCAGGGGATATTTCAGATTTTTTGGTATGACTGTGTAACCCACACCCATACCCAGATTACTACCGGATCTCATGATAAAGCCGATCCTGCCGTTTCACCGTGTGGAAACTATGTTATCTACGTGAGGGAAGAGGGGAAAACTTCACGTATCATTATTGAGCATCGAAATACGCATATGCAGCATGCAGTGACCTCATCGGGTGTCCGATGTGCCTATCCTGCATGGTCTCCTTTTTATACGGATTAGAGCGCACTTTGAGAGTTGTGCCTTCATTGGTATACTAAAGATATATTAGTCTTATGTCACATATACTTTCGCGCGTGGGTGCACATGAAATGGAGACACTTCTTTCGACAATTACGTGGGGGGCCGCGTGCGGCACTTGCGCTTGTTGCCTTTTTTGCCATAAGTCTGGCCTTTTTGACGCGCTTGACCGATTACTCGCGCGCAACACAGGCTATTGCTTATTCAACATTCCTCAAAGATGTTGAAACCGGCACTATAAAAGCAGTTCATAGTGAGGGGCAGGAACTTCGTGGGCTCTATAAAGATGGGCGTCGTTTTGAAACGGTTGTTCCTGAAAATGCACAGATTTGGGATATTCTTCGTGAAAAGGGCGTTGAGTTTTCTATCGGCGTTGCAAGCCCATCATTTACGTTCTGGCATCTCCTGTTTCTTATTGCCGTAATTGCCACATTCGGGCTGCTCTATATGCTTGTTCGCCAAGCAAAGGGTGGCGGTGGGGGCGGTATTTTTACGATGGGTAAAAGCCGTGCAAAAATGATTTTGCCATCACAGGTTAAAGTTAATTTTTCATCGGTCGCTGGAGCACGTGAAGCAAAAGAAGAATTGCGTGATATTGTCGATTTTCTTAAAAATCCTGAAAAATATCGTAAGCTTGGCGCAAAATTGCCGCGTGGTGTGCTGCTTGTTGGTGAACCGGGTAATGGTAAAACATTGCTTGCCAAAGCGGTAGCGGGCGAAGCAAATTGTCCCTTCTTTAGTATCAGTGGATCGGATTTTGTTGAAGTATTTGTTGGTGTGGGTGCTGCGCGCATACGAGATCTTTTTGCTCAAGCGCGGCGTCATGCTCCAAGCATTGTTTTTATCGATGAAATCGATGCCATTGGCCGTCAACGTGGAAGTGGTGTTGGTGGGGGCCATGATGAGCGTGAACAAACGCTCAATCAGCTGCTGACTGAAATGGACGGATTTGATTCAGCTAATACGCCCGTGATGGTTATGGCGGCGACAAATATTGCCGATGTTCTTGATAAAGCGCTCTTGCGACCAGGGCGATTTGATCGACGTATTGAAGTGCCATTTCCTGATGCACAAGCACGTATTCAGATTCTTGAAATTGGCGCGCGTAGTGCGCGGCTTGGTCCGGATGTTGATCTCGAGTTGATTGCAGAAAAGACAGCGGGCTTTAGTAGTTCAGATCTTGCAAATCTCGTTAATCAGGCAGCGGTTGGTGCTTCTAAGCGCGGACACGAGATGGTGATGATGGAAGATATGCTTGAGGCCTATGAGCGACTTTCCCGTTCTCGTCGTGAAGTGCAAAATCAAACCAGCTCATCTCCCCAAACGGGAAGCAAAGCGCGCATGTATCTGCCATCACAGATAAAAACAACATTTGCTTCTGTAGCGGGCGCACGTGAAGCCAAAGAAGAGCTTGCGGATGTTGTCGACTTCTTAAAAAATCCTCAAAAGTACCGCAAACTTGGTGCTGAATTAACGCGTGGTGTGCTGCTTGTTGGTGAGCCCGGCAACGGTAAAACATTGCTTGCAAAAGCAGTTGCTGGCGAAGCCAATAGACCATTCTTTACGGCAAGTGGTTCTGAATTTGTTGAAGTATATGTTGGTGTGGGTGCTGCGCGCATACGAGATCTTTTTGCTCAAGCGCGGCGTCATGCTCCAAGCATTATCTTTATCGATGAAATCGATGCAATTGGTCGTCAACGTGGTTCTTCATTGATGAGCGGCAATGACGAGCGTGAACAAACGCTCAACCAGCTGCTCATTGAGATGGATGGTTTTGAATCAGATAAGGCATCGGTGGTTGTTCTTGCAGCAACGAACCGTGCTGACATCCTTGATAAAGCGCTCTTGCGACCTGGTCGATTCGATCGACGTGTGGAAGTTCCCTATCCTGATTTAGTAAGTCGCCAAGAGATTTTGGTTGTGCATGCTCAAGGCAAGAAGATTGCTCCTGAGGTTGATCTTGCACGCGTTGCTCGTGGCACACCTGGATTTACCGGTGCTGATCTTGCCCATATCGTTAATGAAGCCGTGATCAATGCGGCAAAGCATGGACGTGATGCAGCAATGATCGAAGATTTTGAAGAAGCACGTGATAAGATTATTCTCGGTAAAGAACGAAAATCGGTCGTTATGTCTCCACAAGAGCTTAAAATGACGGCATTTCATGAAGCGGGCCATGCAATTGTACGCCTTATGATGCCTGAAGTGACCGATCCACTCTATAAAGTGACGATTATTCCCCGTGGCGGTGCTTTGGGTGTTACCCATGCGTTACCCGAGCGGGATAAGTATTCACAAAGTAAAGATGAGCTTTTGGCTCTCATTAAGACCGCTTTAGGTGGCCGTATCGCAGAAGAACTTATGTTCAATGCGGTAACAACGGGTGCCGGCAGCGATTTTCAAAAGGCGACGGAAATAGCCCATCGCATGGTCTGTAACTACGGCATGTCCGATGAGCTTGGTACCGTAATCTATGAAAAAAATAACCAGTTTGAATATTCTCCTGAGACGGCGCGTAAAATCGACGATGCTGTGCGGGCAATAATCAACCGCTGTTATCAAGAAGCACGTGAATTAATGGTGCGCCACAAGGATAAGCTAACGCTCCTTGCAGAGAGGCTTTTGGAGCGTGAAACGCTCTATGCTCCGGAGATTTATACCCTCCTTGAGTTAGCGCCTCGGGCTGACCATTCGATTAGATAACGATACAGGGTTTGAAAAGTACCTGATTTGTGCGTAAACTTGAGGATACTGACCTCATTCATTAAGGATTTTTATGTCGCGTATTTGTTTTGTATGTGGCAAGCGGCCCCAGGTTGCGAATATGGTGAGCCACGCAAATAACCGAACGAAGAAATGGGTATACCCAAATGTGCACAAGATGCGCTTTGTCTATACTGGTTGCTCTTCGACTTCCGTACATAACGAGAGTGTGTGTACGAAATGTGTAAAAGCAAAAAAGATTCGTAAAATTCTCGCGTAAGGATTGTCATGGCTAATACTGCATCAGCGAAAAAAACAGCTCGTCAGAGCGAAGAGCGCCGCGTTCGCAATCTTGCACGTCGCTCACAAGTAAAAACAGCTCTCAAGAAAGTACTTGTTGCTCTTGAGGAAGGCTCAGAAGCGTCAGTTGTTCAGGGATTGCTTTCCGATGCTGCGGCACAGCTTGGCCGTGCACGTGGCAAGGGGCTTCTCCATGCTAACACTGCAGCGCGCAAACTAAGCCGCCTTACTCGTCGTGTAGTTGCTGCTCATAAGCAGCCTTCGTAAGCGCTTTTTGTCGCGTATCGATGCACTGACAGTATTCTTTTAAAAATGCTTTGGCAACGTCTGTTGCCACTCGTGATGATCCCGCGTGCTCAATGAAGATAACGAGTGCGCGGGAATCTTCGTTTTCATAGGTCAGATGTGCGGCCAACCATGCGTGGTCGATAAACTCTGGCCTCTCTTCTCGTATTGAATCGAGACCAACGGTCTGTGCAGTACCGGTTTTTCCAAATATGGTGAGCTTTCTAAAGGCTCGTAGGCGCTGACCAAGGCCATGAGTAATTACGTGGCGCATGGCCTGTTTAAGGGCGTCTCGCGTTGTTGGTGAAATATCAACGGGCTCATATTCCTCGCATTCGTTAGCAAGCAGGCGCGGCTTTACGAGATATCCATCAATAATTCCTACAATCATGCGGGCAATCTGAAGAGGGTTAGCCAGAATTGGCCCCTGTCCGATTGCTGATGAAAGGGTTTCCCCGGGGTACCACGGTTCTTTTTTAACGGCCCGTTTCCACCGTGTGGAAGGGATAAGGCCAATGTTTTCTGGCAATAAAATTCCGCTGGGCCGCCCAAGGCCTAATTTTTTTGCGTATTGTTCAAGCGTGTCGATCTTAATCTTTCGCGCAATTTCATAGAACGGAATATTGCAGGAGACGGCGATTACTTCATCAAATGAAATGGCACCATGGCCATGACGATTATTGCAATGATAATCTCGTCCGGCAAACGGGATCGATCCACGACAGGCCCAGCAGGTATCAGTTTGAATAATGCCTTCTTCAAGTGCTGCCGTAATCGTTACGAGTTTGAAGAGCGAAGCGGGTGGATAGGCGAGACATGCGCGGTTAATGAATGGTTTTCGTTCGTTGAGTTCTTGCCATTGTTCAATGCTGATTTTGCCGAGAAACTGATTAGGATCAAAACCAGGATATGATAAAAGTACTTCAAGGGCGCCGGTCCGTGCATGCATAAGCAAAATAACACCCGATTTATCAGCGGGAAACACCCGTTCTGCGATTTCCTGCAGTTCACTATCAAGTGTAGTAACCAGATGAGAACCAGGAGATGGATTTTCAGTAAGAATCAGCTCAAGTTCTCGGCCCGATGAAGCAACAGTGCGTGTCAGCACCCCCGGATCTCCTTTGAGAGAGTCTTCAAAAAGTTTCTCAAGGCCCATCATGCCGATTTGATCAAAAGCGCTCAAATATCCTACCGTGTGGCATGCATGGGCACCACGAGGATAGTATCGCTGAAATTCGGTGGTAATAAGCAGGTTGGTTGAATTAGAAACAAGCTCGGCAATACGAGAGAGCACTTCAAACGTTAAATCTCGTTGAATAAGATATCGGCGACCAGTTTTTTCAGCGGCAATGATTTTAGCAAGGGGAATCTCTTGGTCCAATTCATGAGCAAGTACTTCAAGCAGGGCTCTATCTTTTTCAGAGAGTGTGCGCTTGCCTGAAGGGTGCCAGAGCAAAGTCATTACCGGGCGATTCGTTGCAAGAAGCACCCCGCGTGAATCAGTAATATCACCACGCGGTGAGGGCAACTTCTCTTTACGGATCACATTGCGTTGTCCCAGCAGATATAAGAGTGGGTGCTGCAATAACTGCAGATATGCTACGCGGAGCGCTGCTCCCCATAAACAGGCAACAATTACCCACATGCACCGTTTGATACGGCCATTATACAGCTGGTGCGCCGCTTCAATCATTGGATCGTAAGCAGATACTTTTCAGAGCTTGCGCGTGTTTTAAAGCCGAGTCGCTCTTGAATTATTGCAGGAGCAACACCCTGCTTTAATAACTGCATTGCATACGAATGCCGTAAAATATGGGGCGTAATTACCTGCTGTACTTGCGGATGACCACTGAGTATCGTACAAATCCGCTGAATAGTTCGCGAAGTAAGTGTGCCACCACGAGGATTTGAGAAAAGTGGATCTTCAGTGGACGCTTTGTTTCGCTGCGTACGCTTGAGATACTCGCGAATATGTTCAATGCACTCAGGAGAAAGCGCGAGGGACCGACTCCGCTTGCCAGTTGCTATAAGAGTGCCCGCATCAAGCGAAATATCAGCAATCTTAATATTTACCAGCTCAGAGCAGGTGATCCCTGTTGTTGCAAGTACTGAAATGATTGCGCGATCACGATACGGTTGTGGCGTATTCAGTTTTTTAGGATCAAGCGTTAACAGCCGTGCAAGTGCTGCTTCGTCAAGAAATACGACGGGATGGCCGGGCACATGAGGACGACGTAGTCGCTTATCTGCAGGATAACCCCGCGTTTCTGCTAAATACTTTCGTAATGAGTTGAAACAAGAAACTTTTCGAGCAATTGAGGCAACATGCATCGCCTTTGATTCAGCATATCGCAGATATTGCTCAATCAGCTCATCTGAAAAGAATGCTTGTGGGGCAGATGACTGCCAATAGGTAAAAAATAGTGATAAATCTGCTTCATACGACCGACAGGTGTGTACAGCACTCCCCTTGGCGGTACGTAGATATTCAACAAAACGCCCTAGCTCATGCGTGAGCTCCGTGTAGCTCAGGCTCATAAATGCTACTCCGATATGAGACCATATTCTCGACAGCGCCGATTAACCGACGATCGATTGACTCCCAAGAGCGTAGCAATTCTTGTTTGGTTTTGAAACTTATTCCACAACAATGTCATTAATGCTTGATCACGCAAGGCCTGTTTTCCCAGGCGTACAGCAGCTTGCACTGTAGGATCACCACTATTAGTACCACTATTTGAAGTACGAGGTTCTTCGCCATTCGATTTGGAAAGCATGAGCGTGCGGATACGTTCACGCAGCTCGTGTAAGCTCACCGGTTGTTGTGCAAGGCAACGTTCTTTATCACGCTCAGTAAGTGATAATCCATCAGCCACAATGCCATCTGCGGTGTATTTGGCGGCAACATCATCGATTGCGGTAGTGATCTCTGCAGCAGGGAGTGTAAGAATTGAGGGCAAGGCGAAACTATTTTTCTGAAGTTCATGATAGAGCAATGGTGAAAATTGCCCTTCACCAATAAGTGCTGCAAGATCCTGTGTAGTTGAGCAGATAACGCGTGCTGAGCTCACAACAATACGATCACCACGATACACTCTAAACGAGCCTGAACGAATAAAATCATGCAGCTGTTTTTGAGTTCAATCGACAAGTTTTCTATGCCATCGATAAATACAGTGCCATGTTCATGTGCTTTTTCGAGTAATCCCTCAGCATCATTTTGCGCCATAATCCGATTGATGCCAAAAAGGCGCATTGCATACTCACCATGTTTTTCAGGCGATTCTGCCGAAAGAGTATAGAGATTACGCCGCAAGCTGACATGGTGTAATACTTCAACCGTTGGCATTAAATCTTCACGAGCCATCCTGAGTAGGGTTGCACGATTGCTGAGTGCAGCTTTAAGGAGAGCAAGCTTAGCTTGCAGTAATGTGGGCCCTTTTCCGGGAATGAGCTCATTAATTAATCTGCCAGTTCGCGTTGTCTCAAGATAGAGCAGATAATCCCATTGAGAGGGATCTTTGAGTAATCGGGTATGTTCTTGGAGCATCGTGGAAATATCTGCACGCTGGAGCACAATCAATACTGAAGCATCGATTTGAAGAGCACGAGCGACGATGCGTTCTCCTTCAGGAGAGATCGTTATTTGTACTTGCGGAGTTTTATACTGTTGCACATGCCGAATCAGGGCTCGCAATGTTTTGGTGAGTGGCAACCCTTCATGCTTTGCAAGATCAATGCCGGTGGTAATCTCTTCTGCCGCCTCATTTACCACAACAAAATCGCGCCCTTTATAGAGTAGGATTCCAACGGCTTGGTGCTCTTCGCCGATAAATGAGCGAATACTTTCTTTATACTGCGTAATTTCTTGGTGCTTGAGATAGAGCTCTTCACTGAGCTCTTTTTCATGAATCAATACTTGTTCAAGCGAGCGCGTTTGAAGCAGATGAATCACGGTTGCAAGATATCGGCCATACACTTGCATTTCATAATATTCTGATATGCCAAAAAGCTTTTTAGGGCGTGCATTATGAGCTACTACGATAGTTGCAAGCACCCCTTTTCGCACATCGATAATCGGCACAATAATATCTGCATTAAGTGCATGAAGCAGCTCAATAGCGGCGGTACGTGTTGCTGTTGGTTCATAGAATGCTGAAAATTCAAGTTCATCACGAACAATTACGGGCCCTTCATGCAGTGCGGTAAGAAGCGCGCTTTGTTCGGCATTTGCAAGATCCTGTTCGAGCCGCTCTACAGCATTTGATCGCTGAGTTGGAGATGCTTCAATTTGAAAAGGCTCATGTCTAATGATCAACTCAACACTTTCAGGAGCAATATTAAATGCATTACTAAAGAATCGCTGCGATATATACCGGAGCTCATACAATGAGGTGACTTGCCCCAGTTCATCAAGAACCGAGCGGAAATCGTTAATAAAATTGAACTTCGGCGCAGATCCCACATGGGGTTGAAGATTTAAGAACCGGAGACCCATCATTCGCCGTGCAGTGAAGTAGATGGCGTAGGTCATTAAAAGCGCCGAAAGAGCTGCAACTAAGAAATTGGGTTTAGGGGCTATGGTTGAGAATATCGGCCAAAAGAGTTCTACGGGGTCATTATAGAAAAATTCAAAAGTAAGCTTTGGTATAGCGATAAAAAAGATAAAAGCAGAGGCTTGGTGGTGCAGAATCTTCGGCAATGAATTGTGCTTGAGACGCAGCAATGCCATAAAGATTTCCGGAATAATAGCGATAACAATTCCCCACAGAACTACAAACTTAAATGTTATCAGCTCAAAAGGAGGGCGTTGGTTATGATTGAAGGTATTGAAATTAATGAATGCCAATATCGAATAATATGCTGAACAAATACCAAGAATGCCGATTCGAGCAAGTGTAAAATAAGATTTGCGTATTGGAATTTTGATTAGATGCCGAATGAATAGTGCCAGAGCAGCCAGCTCAATAGCAAATAATCCCCACGCAAGTCGTATTAAAAACAATCGAAAACGATATTCGATAAAAAATATTGAATTTGCGTGAAGAAGCGATATGATCCAGCTGAAGTTTGTAGCTATTTCTGAGATGAGCACGACCCCTATTAGCCGCGCCAGTGTATTTTGCGGGCGCTTGCTTAAGATCTTCCAAGCAAGCAGTGATTTAAGCGCAAAATCGACACATTCTGCAAACAACAAAAGAGCAGCGCTGTGCTCAATAAAAAAATCGAAACTTAGTAAAAAGTATGAAAACATCGATTGAAATTTGTTTGGGGCGTCCGTATACTCTCTGGAAAGAATCTCTTTGCAATCAACCGCTTTTTAAGGGTTTATTAGATGAAAATAGGAAATTTGAATGTTATTGTTATCGTGACAGGAATGATGGTGGCTATTGCTGAAACTGAAATGTTTGGAAACCTTAATCCAGTACAGGTTACAGCTACAACCTCGGAATCTGCGTCACAACCTATGATAACACCTCCATCGACTCCTCCAGGAACTCCTACACCGAGTCCAAAATCAAAGAGATTTCGTAATTCCCAGCCTAGCACGACTAAGTAAGGTTTCAAACTCTCGCTTACCATGACCAAGCCGAGTGCGGAGCGACTCCAGGCAATCCTTGAGATTCTCAAAGAATCGACCAAGGGCATGCAAAGGCCCATGTCCCGCCTCATCGTTGAAAAATACGGGCGGGATCCGTTTCTCGTCTTGGTCTCATGCCTGCTTAGCCTTCGCTCTCGCGATTCGATGACCTACGAGGTCTCGCAACGGCTCTTTGAGCAGGCTAAAACGCCCCAGGAGCTTCTTGCTCTTGCGAGCAGGGATCTTGAGGTGATCATTAAGAAAATTGGCTTCTATCGAAAAAAAGCGGCAACGCTGCAGATGGTTAGTCGGATGCTTATTGAGCGGTTTGATGGAAAAGTGCCCGCAACAGAGGAAGAGCTTCTCTCGTTGCCTGGGGTTGGCCCCAAAACGGCCAATCTGGTGCTCAGTGTTGGGTTTAATAAGCCAGCAATTTGCGTTGATGTGCATGTCCATCGGGTATGCAATCGGCTTGGATTAGTGACCACGAAAACACCTGAGCAGACTGAAGCGGCTCTGAAAGTTTTGGTGCCTCGGCAACAATGGAGCCAGATTAACGATCTTTTTGTGATGTGGGGGCAGAATATCTGCACGCCACTCTCTCCACGCTGTTCAATCTGCCCGCTCTCGCCGCTATGCCCGAAACGAGGCGTTACGCGATCTCGATAATGTTTTTTGATATATCCGTCTTCGCCTGAGGCTACGCCGGACGCTCTTTGAGCGAGAAAATGGCCGGACGATAACACATTTTAGTGCGCCTGTCCGGCCATTTTGTTATTTATTGCCTGTTGTGATCGCTTCAACCA
>ENA-OONN01000010-OONN01000010.1-viral-metagenome-genome-assembly--contig:-NODE-10-length-18083-cov-4.534028_pt1 | contig 18083 bp, 19 predicted proteins | sample MGYA00245314_ERZ501090 | MGnify/ENA primary metagenome ERZ501090 (study PRJEB25959, sample SAMN05341350) | viral metagenome | host: human-associated | place: USA: California | collected 2014-04-23 | study...
ATCAATGCAGTATATGAAACATGCGAATACGTAGATGGATACTTTGATAGTAAGGATCTGGCCAATATGACACAGGTTGAGCTTTATACTCTTATGAAAATGGGACTTGAAGCAAAATCATTATCATTAAAAGATACATTAGATTTCAAACTTGGTGTTGATTATAGCTATGGCGACATTGAAGAGCATGAAGTTATTTCAGCTGCGACTAAATTTGATGGAACAAACTATATTGACACCGGATTAAAAATCATGGAAAAAGACAGAGACTTTACAATTGCTATTGACTTTGAATTTGATTCAGGAAATAGTGTAAACTCCACTCTTGCTCAGTGTTTTCAAGGTGATGGTTCAAATGGATTCAGACTTTGGTATTCTCAGGAACCTCGTTTCTCATGGAATACTGATAGTATAACTCCATCTGCTGGAACAAACCGAGAGATTATTGTATTCCGTCATGAAGCTGGAAGTCAGAAGCTTTATGTATACAATTCAAACATGACTGGGAAAGAAGTATCTTCTACTACTCTGAATGCGATCAGGATTCCAGAGAATAGTTCCACTCTCGTATTTGGATGTTCTAAAGCTGACGATGGAGCATATGAAAACTTTGCAAAAGGCACTATACATTGGGCTAAAGTCTGGTACGCAGATCTTGGTGAAGAACAATGTATGGATATTGCTGCATGGATCCACGAAGTAATCCCTATGGAAGTGGCTAAGTTTAAAGGATATTATCTGTCTGACGTTGCTTCAAAGAGAGCTAACATTACATTTGTTGCTTCTAATCTCCTTGGTACAGAAAAACCTTATAATAATAAGAGCACAAATGCAGGTGGATGGCTGATTCTACATTAAATACATGGTTGAATACTCGTATGGTTAAGGCAATCTCTCCTTTATGGAAAGCGTTGATCAAACCAGTTAAAGTATATTCTTCTGTCGGTAACAAGTCTAATGACACTTCTGTATCTAATTGCAGATTCTATGTTCCATCTCTGTACGAAGTTGATCCTACTGCTACTTCTGAACCATATATTTCTGAAACAAATGCTCCTATTGCTTATTTCACAGATGATGATACCAGAAAGAAAGCAAACTCTTCTACTCCTACGGAGTATAAATCTTACTGGACCAGATCTCCAAATGCTACAGTTGCAAACTGGCTGTATACGGTTAATGAATCTGGTGCAACATATGGGTTCTCTTATCCAGGACAGAATTCTGGAATCTTACTTATGTTCTCAATTTCAAGTGAGGGGTAACCATTCCCCTCTTATAAGGAGGATATCACATGTATTATAAAGTAATCAAAAATGATGAAGTCGTAGATGTCCTTAATCATATCCTGTATATCAAATATCAGGAGAAACATAGTCTGTTGCTTCTATGTGATATCACAGAAGCACAGGCTATTTTAAGTTCAGACGGAAAATATGGATGGCACATTGAAGGTCTCTATAATTTTCCGCCTGATTAATGACATTTATGCAATAAAAGAAATTTCAAAATATGAATATGACAAATTGAAGAGGTGATCACAGCATGGCGTTAATTCCAACCTGGTATTCTGCATCAACTAAGCAAATTGCAGAAAAGGCTTTACAAAGAGGGGTGCTAAAATACCCAGGACTTTGTTACATCCAAGACAGTAAGAGTATAGCGTGGGTGACCATCGACAACACATTAGAATATGTCAAAGGAGATAAACAGATTACAGATGTAAAATGCATCGGATCAAATCTTATGTTTTTCTCTGGAGATAAACTGCTTTTCTCTTATGACATATCTATGACTGACGAAGATAAAGGTCATATTATTGAAGAGGTCAAGAAAACAATCGGATTGGATAATTATGTCAAGTCTTCTGAGCTTTCTACTCTTTTAGATAATATAATCGGTAATCTTGAAGATAAGTCCACTGTTGTAGACTATATCAACAGCCTATCTTATAACAAATTATCTGATGTACCTATTGTAAATCTTATAGGTACACTTACTGTTCCTGTGAAGATATCATCACTCGATGATGGTATTTATAAAGTAAAAGGCCAATGTATCATTGGTGGAAACAATACTACTGTTCAATCTTCTGCAGACGATGTTCTGTATCTTGTATCTCATGATGCTGATACTTCCAGCACAACAATCACAAAAATGCAAGGAAAATCTATTACATTGTATTTCATTCAGCAGGATGGTGAATATACGACTGATCGTTATGTCACTGAAAGCTGGATTAATGAACAGAATTTTGCAAGTGCTGATTCTGTAAAAGAATATGTTTCAAATATCATTGAGGAAACCGTTTTAAATGTTTTAGATGATCATATTGACGCTGCTTTAGAAAGAAAACTTGGAGGTATTGATTCCGAAGATTTAACAAATATATTTCAAGGAGGAAACTAATTATGGCAAAATTACAGTTCGCTACACTTTCTAATCTTCAGGAGTTCTTAAATCTGCATAATGTACAGATTGACTCAAAAATCAGTGAAGCTGTTAAAAGCTCAATTAAAACAGTATCTCAGTCAGAAGACGGATACACACTTTATTTCTACACAAAAACTGCTCCAGTAACTATTGATGAAGCAGCATTCACTATTACTATTCCTCAGCCGACAGGAAAAGCAGATAAGGTAAAAGGAGCTATCTCCGGACATCTTGCAGGTCTTGATGCTAATGGTAATCTTGTAGATTCTGGAAAGGCGGCTACAGATTTCGATGCAGCCGGAGCTGCTAACACAGCAAAAACAGAAGTAATGTCTTATGTTGGTACTATTCCTACTGGTGCTAAAGCTAAAGATGTAGTTTCTTATATTAAAGAAGCTGTAAAGACAGGCACATATGATGATTCTGCTCTGAAATCAAGTGTTGCAGCTAATACCGCAGCAATCAGTACTCTTAATGGAACCGGGGCTGGATCCGTAAAGAAAGCTGTTTCTGATGCAGTTGCTCAGATTGTTAACGGCGCCCCAGAAGCATATGACACACTGAAGGAAATCTCTGATTGGATTTCTTCTCATGCATCTGATGCAGCAGGAATGAATAGTCAGATTACTACCAATAAAGAGGATATCTCTAAGCTGAAAACACTTATCGGTACTCTCCCAAACACAGCAACATCTAAAGATATCGTAAGTTATATTGCTGAATATGTTTCTAAGGCTCTTGCAGATTCTGACCTTTCTCAGTATGCGAAAGCTGAAGATCTGACAGCCGCTGTAGGAAGAATTGATGCTATTGAAAAGAAATTACCTACATTAGAAGCTGCTGATAAAAAGAATGCTGGAGATATTACTGCTGTTAAAGGCAGAATGGATACTGCCGAAGGTAAGATTACTGCTCTTGAAAAAGATCTTGCCGCTGAAAAACCGAAGATTGCTAAGAACACATCTGATATCACCGCTCTTAAGGGGCTTGTTGGAGATGGATACGAAGCAATTCCAAGTGCGTCTATCAAAGGTTTATTTAGTGCGTAAAGTAAGGGGTTACTCCCCTTGCTTTCATTAAAGCGAAGGGATGTGCAGATAATGAAAGAACAATTTCTTAATTTACAAGGTCTTACTGAGCTTGTTGATTATATTAAAAATATATAACTGATCAGCAAGAAGTCATCACTTATGCATCTTATACATTGTTTCCAACAATTGGTAAAACAAATGCAATTTATGTGGACACAACCACAAATGCAATCTATAGATGGGATGATAATAATATCAAATATTATGCATTGGCATTTGATCCTGAAAAGGAATTCATCATGCAATGCGGTAGCTCGAAAGGATGATGTGAATGGCTACACAGACATTGAATACTCGTATCGCCCTTAAATCGGACACAACCGCTAATTGGGCGAAATCTACGCTTGTTCTATTAAAAGGTGAACAAGCGATTGAAATTACAGAATCTGGCGCTTACAAAATTAAAATTGGTGATGGGGTTAAAACATTTGCTGAATTGCCATATGCGACTATGACACCAGAAGAAATCTCTGCACTGATTGGTGATGGTTCAGTACAGAACGTAACTCTTGCTTCCGGTACTAACAACGGTACATTAAAACTGACTGTAGATGGAACAACTACAGATAATATTGCGGTAAAAGGATTAGGAAGTGCTGCATATACAAATACTTCTGCTTATGCAACTGCCGCACAGGGTACTCTTGCTACAAACGCAGTCCGTAAAGTAGTTTCTGGCACTGCGAACGGTACAATCTCTGTAACAACAGGAACTGGAGCAGCAACAGATATAGCAGTAAAAGGATTGGGATCTGCTGCATATAAAGGAGCTGGAGCTTCACAGGGACAAGTTCCTGTAAATGGAGCCGCTCTTGGAACGACAGCCAATGTTCCTGTAGTAACAAATACTTCCGGACAGTTAGTTCCGCATGCCTCTGGTGCTCTTGGTTCTGCCGCATTTAAAGGTGCCGAGACATTTGCAACAGCTGCACAAGGTGCTAAAGCAGATAAATCAGTTCAGTCTGTATCTATTACTTCTGGAACTAATAACGGCACAATTAAATTAACTGTTAACGGCAATGCTACTGACAATATTGCTGTTAAAGGGCTAGGTTCTGCTGCTTACACAGCTTCAGGTGCCTATGCTACATCCGCTCAGGGTGCAAAAGCAGACGCGGCTATGCCAAAAGCCGGTGGTACATTCACAGGTACAGTAACGCTTGCAGCCGATCCAACTGATGCTTTACAGCCAACAACAAAACAGTATGTAGATGCCAAAATTTCAAGTTCTATTGCTGCTTCTGATGCAATGGTGTTTAAAGGAACACTTGGAACTAATGGTACTGCTACTGCTCTTCCTACATCTTCTGTTGTAATAGGCGATACATATAAAGTAATTACTCAGGTTTCTGTAGTTGCTGATAATTCTTATACAGGAGCTGCTGTGACAGCTAAGGTCGGTGACTTAGTAGTCGCTATGTCAAAGGATCCAAAATGGATTGTTGTACCATCTGGTGATGAAATCGTTACTACTGTTAAGTATTCCACTACAACACAGAATCTTACAACAAGTGCTAAATCTGGAGAAATTACAGTAGGTGAAGCTGCTACAAAACAGGTAGATTCTTCTATCGCAGCCGCTTCTACTTCTACTAAGCTTCCAACTTCAAAAGCTGTTGCCGCTTTTGTTGAAGGAAAAGGTTACAAAACAACTGACCAGAAAGTAAAGAATACTCTTAATACTACTGCAAAGGCTTATGTAACTGGTACTACAAGTGCAACAACTGGTATTGGAGAACAGGTATTTGATACAGGTGTATATCTTGATACAACTGCTGGGAAACTTGTTGCTACTACTTTTGCAGGTGCTCTTCAGGGTAACGCAACGACTGCTACTTCTGCGGCTGCTTGTACAGGTAATGCTGCTTCTGCAACAAAACTTGCAGCATCAAGAAATTTCTCTCTTACTGGAGGTGCCGTTGCTGATGCTGTAGCATTTAACGGTGGAGGAAATGTTGCTCTTAGTGTTAAAAGTTTAAATACTGATTATTTAACTAATGGAGCCAATACTCTTATTTTAAATTGTGGGACATCTGTTTAAATGAAAGTGGCCTCTTTTATGGGGCTGCTTTACTAAATATGAAAATTATAGATTATATCTATTTAAATAAAAATTAAAAAAGGGAGGTGCACAATGGGAGAACAAAATCTCAATATACGAATCAAACATAAATATGATACGGAAGCTAATTGGAATAAAAATAATCCTGTTCTTTTAAGTGGAGAAATAGCAATTACAAGTGATAAATTCGGTAAACATAAAGTGGGAGATGGAACACATAAATGGTCTGAACTATCTTATGCAAAAGCTGAACTTACAAAAGGCGATGTAACAGGCGCTCTTGCTATACGCCTCCTTCAAGTGACACTTGGCGAGGTATTCAGGATAATCTAATAAGCAGCTCTACAACTGAGTCTCTATCTGCTGCACAGGGTAAAATATTAAAAGAGTTAGTTGACGGGAAAGCTCCGTCTTCACATACGCATACTAAAAGCGAAGTCGGATTAGGCAACGTTGACAATACTGCCGACGCCACAAAAAGTGTAAAATATGCTACTTCTGCAGGTAGCGCATCATCTGCCGCTGCTCTTACTTCTAATGCTGGATCATCAACTCAGCCAGTATATTTCTCAGGTGGTAAACCAGTAGCTTGTTCATATACACTTGGTAAGTCAGTGCCTGCAGATGCATTATTTACCGATCATACTTATGGAAACATGAAGGGTGCTACTTCTTCTTCTGCCGGAAGTGCTGGTCTTGTTCCTGCACCTAATATAGGAGAACAATTAAAGTTTCTTCGTGCAGATGGTGCATGGGTAATCCCTACAAATACGACATATTCTGTAGGTACATCAAGTTACTTAGGAATAACTAAGCTTTATACTGAAACTGGGTCGGCTACAGATGGTACCATGACTCAAAATGCTATTACAACTGCTCTAAATGGGAAATCTCCTACCTCTCATACGCACAATTATGCAGGAAGTTCTAGTTCTGGTGGTGCTGCAAACTCCGCAAATAAACTAGCAACTGCTAGAACCGTATCTGGTGGAACTGACATCACGCTAAGTTTTAACTATGATGGTAGTGGTAACTCCTCTGCAAATATCGGATTTTATAGTTCGTCTGCGAGTGTAGGCGACAAAAACAATTATCCATTCCATCGATTCGCAAAACTGGATACTATTGCTGCAAGCTATTCAGATAAATCAACCACATTCTTTATCTCACAGGATTATAGTGGTGGTGGCTTCGGTATTGTACGAATTGTATTACGTACGAATAACAGCAGCTTAGCATCGACAGTTGAAGTAAAATGGCTGGTTCGTTGTGGCTTAAGTGCGGATAGCGTACAAGTCGGAATTTACAATGTTTTTGGAAAGACTTACGCAGATGCCTTCTTTAAAACAGGAGGATCGTATGCTGGAACTTGTTTCCGTACACTTGCAAGTGGTGCGCGTGGTGGTATTAGCAGAACTTGGGTGCTGGTCAATTCTTCAGAAGTAAGTGGAACCTCTGCAACAGATGCAAAAACATCTACCGAGTGTTATGCTACTATTGCAGCTGCTGGTACCGCACTTCATAAACAAGCATATAGTAGTATCGTTTCTGGTACTGATAGCGGTACTGCATCTTATGCGAATAGTGCTGGCAGTGCAAATTCTGTTGCTTGGGGTAATGTTACAGGTAAGCCATCTACATTCGCACCATCATCTCATACTCATAACTATGCAGGATCCTCTTCTGCTGGCGGTGCTGCTACATCAGCAATTAAATTATCCACACCTAGAAAAATTGGTAACGCATCTTTTGATGGTACTGCTGATATTACCTTATCTCAGATGGGACTTAATGTTCCTGTTGAAATTACAAAAGCTAACTATCTTGCAAAAAAGAAAGCTGGAACTTTAAATGCAAATACCTATTACAATGTTATTGATGAATATGATTCTGCAAATGTTATTAACGACTCATCTGTAACAGCCAACAGTGCGTTTTCAAGTAACTAAATCAGAAAAAACATATGCGAAGAAAAGTACACTTGTTAATACTACTCTCACAGCAAGTAAATGGACTGGATCTTCTGCTCCATATAGTTATGTATTATCCGTATCTGGAGTAACTTCTTCAAATATTGTAGAAATAGATTATGCTTCTAATGCTTCATCTGCTGCTATTGAAGCTTATCAAAATGCAATGTTAGCTGACGGAGGACAGACTACAAATCAAATTACTATAAAAGCAACCGAGAAACCAACTGTAGATATTCCCATTACTATTGTTATAAGAAATGATTTATAAAAGGAGGCGATAACATGGCAATTTATAAAGGTGAACAATGTCTTGCCGGAGTTGGTAAGAATGCAACTATTAAAATTGGTACTGCCGAAACTGGTTCTTCAGCTGCAGTAACTAATTCTGGCACTGATACAGATGCTATATTGAATTTTACATTACCTAAAGGTGATCAGGGAGTCGGCATATCAAGTGTTATCCCTCATTATCTTGCTAGTTCTCAATCTCAAAGTGTTACTAAGGAAACTACTGGGTGGGCGACTTCTGCTCAGGTTATGACATCTACAAACAAATATTTGTGGTGTTATCATGAATTTGTTTTGACAAACAATAATCATTTGTACACTACTCCAACAGTTATAGGTGTTTATGGAGATAAAGGTGATCCGGGTACAACTGATTATAATGGATTACAGAATAAACCGGTCGTTAATGGAGCTGTAACTGCTTATCAGTCAGATATTATGAAATCTCAGTTAAGGAATGTGACGTTCTCTACTGAAGAACCTAAGACAACTGATGGTAAACCTGGTGATATGTGGGTGGTGTATGGCGATGAGTAATATTAAAACAGGTGATATTTTAAACTTTGATTATACTGGTGCTGTTCAGAGTGTCACATTACCTAAAGGAACTTATAAATTGGAATGCTGGGGTGCTCAAGGTGGGTACAGTTCTTCTAATTCAGGAATAGAAGTTGGTATGGGCGGAAAAGGTGGATACTCTGTTGGGACTATTACACTAAACCAAAAAACACCCATATATATATATATATATGCTGGTGGAGTTGGCAGCATAAGTGGCAACGGTAAAGCAGATGGTGGATTTCCCAATGGTGGTTCATCTTGGGCTTCCAACACAAGCGAAGGTGCTGGTGGAGGCGGTGGATCATCCGATATCCGTATTGGCACCGATTCATTGCATGCTCGTGTTATTGTAGCTGGCGGCGGAGGCGGCGGCGGAGAAGACAACGAAACTGGCGGATATGGTGGCGGTGAAACTGGCGGAGCTCAGGTTCTGGAACACCTGGTAGTCAAACTGCTCCAAGTGGATATTTTGGAATCGGCGGTCACACTTCCTATGATGGTGGCGGCGGAGGCGGCGGCTGGTACGGTGCTTGTCCAGCCGGCGGGCAAACAACCCCAGCTACCAGTAATAGTGGGGACGACACATCTGGCTCTCCTGGCGGTTCTGGTTATGTCTACACCTCTTCTACAGCTAAAAATTATCCTAACGGATGTCTAGTCAATTCTACTCATTACCTCACAAATGCTAAAACCATAGCAGGTAACACATCTTTTCCATCTCCTTCTGGAACTTCTGAAACTGGTCACTCTGGTAACGGGTATTGTCGAATTACTGTTATTGAATGTAACAGTACCGCATTATATGGCAAATTAAATGGTTCTATGAAAAAAGCTACATCTATTTATTTTAAAATGAATAATAAAATTTATGGTATAGGTGCAGATAATAGTAGTAATACAAATATGAATTTTAGTTATACTGGTTCTGTGCAAACAGCCACATTAGATCCCGGTAAATATATACTTGAATGTTGGGGTGCTCAAGGAGGAACTTACAGTGGTTGCATTGGCGGATATGGTGGTTACTCCAAAGGCACAATTACTCTTACTAAAACGACTACTGTTTATATATCTGTTGGCGGAGCTGGATCTTCCTCTTCTACTGCTGCAGGATTCAATGGTGGAGGAACTGGTATTTCTTCTGGTAGAGGTGGCGGCGGAGCAACTGATGTTCGTATAGGTCAAAATTCTCTATATTCAAGAGTTATCGTAGCCGGAGGTGGCGGCGGAGCTGGTGTAACAAGTACCAATGCTAATCCTTGTGGTTGTGGCGGTGGAGAATATGGTGGAGATGGCTATTATAATAACACTACCGGTTCTTATACTACTGGTCAAAATAGATCTGGCGGTAGTGCCTCACAAACTGCAGGTGGTATAACTTGGAGTACAGGCACTCAGGCTACTTTTGGTCAAGGCGGAAATGCTTCCGGCTACTCTTGTGGTGGTGGAGGCGGTGGCTGGTACGGTGGCGGCGGAGCCTATGACAGTGATTCTGACTCTGATGGACGTTGGGGTGGAGGAGGCTCAGGATATGTTTATACCTCTTCTACAGCTAAAAATTACCCTAACGGATGTCTACTAAATTCTACTCATTATCTCACAAATGCTCAGACTATCGCAGGAAACACTTCTTTTACTTCTCCTACAGGACCAGCAGAAACTGGTCACACAGGCAGTGGATTCTGCAGAATTACAAATTTGAACCCAACACAATATGGATTATACGTAAAAACGAACTCTGGTTGGAAACACATAGATTTATAAAAGGAGGCTTAACTATGCCGATTATATTTCACGGAACAGGTAGTGGCGGCTCTGCTAAAAAACTAAAAACCGCACGAACTATTAATGGTACGAATTTTGATGGTACAGCTAATATTACTACTGCTAATTGGGGAACAACAAGAACCGTTACTGTAGGAAATACAAGTAAATCTGTAAATGGATCTGGAAACGTAAGTTGGTCGTTAGCTGAAATAGGTATTCATCTTTCAACAACGGAACCTGCAGCTAGTGACGGAAAGAATGGAGATATTTGGATTACTTATGAATAAAAGACTGAAAGGAAGGTGAGGCTTATGGCTTGTAGTAATGGATGTGGAACTTCTTGTGCTACTGACTGCACTCATTCATCATCTGGTGGATGTGGTGGTTCTTGTGGTGGTTCTTGCTCTACTAACTGTACTGGTGGATGTTCTGGATATTGTGATGGAACTTGTAAGGGAGGTTCAGGAAGTACTTGTTCTGACTGTACTGCCAAATGTGCTAATGACTGTACCGGAGCTTGTACAAATGCTTGTGTAACCGGATGCACTGGCTGTGGGAACAACTGTGATGGAGACTGTACAAGCGCCTGTGCTCAAAGGTGCTCTAATGATTGCAATGCTGCATGTACTGCTACTTGTGCTTATGATTGCGAACATACTTGCACTGCTTCTTGTGCCAACGACTGCACCAGTTGTGGTGGATCTTGCTCAAGTAATTGCTCAGGAAATTGTGATTCCGGTTGTTATACTGGTTGTTATGGTTGTGATTCTACCTGTTCTGGTGGTTGTTCTGGCACTTGTAATACTACTTGCACTACCACTTGCGCCAATGACTGCACTGGCGGGTGCAAAGGAACCTGTACAGGTGGATGTGGTGGTTCTTGTGATAATTCATGCGGCTTTTCTTGTGAAGCTTCATGTGATAATAATTGTACTGCTGTTTGTTCTGTATCTTCTGTGTACGGTGGAAACTCAGAAAAGAGTGTATTGAATTTTGCTTATACAGGTAAAGCTCAATCTGTAACCCTTGAGCCTGGAAAATATGTTCTTGAATGCTGGGGAGCACAGGGAGGTTATCGTTCTAATTCTAGTTATGGTGGAAAAGGTGGCTATTCTACAGGAACTTTAACATTGACTCAAAAAACTACTATATACATATATGTCGGTGGATCTGGAAATTCTGTTACATCAGCATCAAATTCAATCTATCCCGGAGGTTTCAATGGTGGTGGATATAGATACAATTATAAAGGTGGTGGTGGCGCTACTGATATTCGTATTGGAAGTGCTTCTTTATACGCCCGTGTTATCGTTGCAGGCGGCGGTGGTTCTGATGGTAGTCCTAATTATAGTGGCGGGTATGCAGGTGGTGTATCTGGTACTAGGGGAAATTTTGGATGTGGTTCATATGGGTATGGTGGATCTCAAACTGCTTCATATTCATCTTTAAGTGCTATTAATTCACAAGGTACTACAAACTCTTCTTCTAATTGTGCTGCTGGTTTTGGTTTCGGTGGTTTTGGATGTTATTACGCTTCAGGTTATGGTGGAGCCGGTGGCGGAGGATGGTACGGTGGACAAGGTACTTATCCTGATGGTTCTGGAGATGATGATGGCGGTGGCGGAGGTGGTTCTGGTTACGTTTATACTTCCTCTTCTGCTTCTAACTATCCTCAAGGCTGTCTTCTAAATTCATCTTACTATCTTTCTGATGCTTCTAATTTATCTGGCAATGAATCTTTTAAATCTCCTTCTGGCACTACAGAAACTGGTCATTCTGATAATGGCTATTGTAGGATTACCTGTTATATCAAAAAGAAAACTCTACATTGTAAAATGAACAATGAAATTAAAAAAGCAGCTCCAGTATTTATGAAGATGAACAATAAAATTTATGATGCTGGCGCTAATGCCGTAATGGATTTTGCTTATACAGGAACAGCTCAAGCTATATCACTTCCAAGAGGAAAATATACAATAGAATGCTGGGGTGCTCAAGGAGGTTCATATAGTAGTTATTATGGTGGTGCTGGAGGATATTCTGTCGGAACCATAACTCTAACTAAAAATTCTACGGATTTATATATTTATGTTGGTGGACAACCAGAAGCTACAACTTCAACAGGTGAAACACCTGGTGGATTTAACGGAGGAGGAAAAGGTTGTTCAAGAACTTATAATTATAGTAGTTATGGACAAGGCGGCGGCGGTGCAACCGATGTTCGTATAGAAAAAAATGATCTTTATGCTAGAGTTATTGTCGCTGGTGGCGGTGGAGGTTCATCATCAGAAAATTCGCTTACAACAAAATATGGCGGTGGAACTACTGGTGGTTCTTCTGCTTCTGGATATGGAGCTACACAAACTGCTGCAGGTACAAATGGTTCGTTTGGTCAAGGTGGTTCTGCAACAACTTCTGGAACTAATTATAATTATGGTTCCGGCGGTGGCGGAGGTGGATGGTATGGCGGTGGTGCATGTTCTGATTATAGTGATAGCACTAACTACCAAGGCTATAATGGCGGAGGTTCAGGATATGTTTACACTTCAGCTACTGCTGCTAATTATCCAAGTGGTAATTATGTAAATTCTTCTTACTACCTTACCAATGCGCAAACTATAGCAGGAAATCAATCATTTAAATCACCTGACGGAACAAATGAAACAGGCCATACCGGAAATGGTTTCTGTCGAATCACCCGTAAATCAGGAAAAATATTTGTAAAACAAAACGGATCATGGATCAAAGTGTAATGCTTTGGTCCATGTTTAAATTACAGGAGGAATTGTTATGAAACTTATTTTAAAAGATGGACAAGAACTAATTATTACTCGTGCTAACGATACATATTCATATGAAGGATATAAAGATGGGTTGGGAAATGATATGAATAGAAATATCGTGGCTACTATTTCTATCTTCAATTCTGATAAATCTTTAAACACTATTAAGGATATGATTACTGATGAAAATAGAACAGGTTTTAAAATTATTTATGGGAATACCCAGAAAGATTATACTGGAATGAAAATTGAAAGTATTTCAGAAGAAATCTCCAATGAAAGAAGTGTTATTAATATCTCATTAGCTACAGATAAAACCATAGCTCCTACTGAGACCACTGAAACAACAACAGAAAAAACTAAAGAAGAAACTAAAGAAAAAACGGAAACAGCTTCTGATAAATAATTAAGAATGAAAGGAATATAAGGATATGAGAAAAATAATCGTAAAGGTTGATAAAGAAAAAGCTACAGAGCTTGAAAGAGTTAATTTTGAATTAAACTTCGTAAAAGACATTGTACAGAGAGTTATTGAATCACATCCAAGCGATTTAGAACTCATCAATGGAGATACTCTTATGTCTTACAATAAACGTGGTGCAGAATTACAGAGAAAGTATGCTGCTCTTGCAAATGAGATGGAAAAGGAATACATCCCAGAATACCTCGAAGGTCATCAGTATAGTTGGATTATTCCAAATAATTCTGATGAAATGACTATTACTATTAAATGTAATTGTGAGATTCCAGAATTAGAGGGAATAGCATGAAAAGGACAGAACAATATTCGGACCAGATAGCTAGACTTTATCCATCTAAGAAGGTAAAAACCGATGACGGACAAAGAATATTAACACAGAGTATCACTTTTCAAGTAACTGATGATTGCAACCTTGCGTGTCTATATTGTTACCAAGGACACAAAGGAAAAAATCGAATGTCGTTTGAAACAGCTAAGAAATTCTTTGATTTAGTTGTATCAGGTGAAAAAGGTTTTAAATCTTATATCAATCCAGAGAAATCTCCTGGATTGGTTGTAGATTTCATTGGAGGAGAACCCTTTCTTGAGATAGAGCTTATAGATCAAATCTGTACTTATATTATGGATAAACTCATAGAGTTGGATCATCCTTGGGCCATGAAAACTATGTTCTCTATTTGTTCAAATGGTGTTTTATACAGAGACGAAAAAGTACAAGCATTTCTTCGTAAGTGGGCCAATAGATTATCTTTCTCAGTTACTATTGATGGGAATAAAGAATTACATGATTCCTGTCGAGTTTTTCCAGATGGTGGTCCAAGTTATGACATAGCTGTCGATGCTGCGTCAGATTGGATGAAACGTGGAAATCATATGGGAAGCAAGATCACAATTGCTCCGGGCAATATCAGCTTTCTATACGATGCTATTAAGCATATGGTCGATCTTGGATATGATGAAATCAATGCCAATTGTGTATATGAAAAGGGTTGGACACCTGTACATGCAACTGTTCTTTACGATCAAATGAAACGCATATCTGATTATTTCTTGGAACAGAATTTTGATTTTGAACGTGATTTCTTCTGTTCCCTTTATAATGAAGACTTCTTTCAGCCTAAAGATCCTGATGATTTACAAAGTTGGTGTGGAGGCGTTGGTAATTCAATGATTGCTTGCGATCCTCAAGGTCGCATATTTCCATGTATCAGATATATGGAATCTTCTCTTAATGGAGAGCAAGAACCGTACTCTATTGGTGATGTAGATAATGGTATAGGATGCACAGAATGTTATAAATGCAGAATTAATTGTATGGCAAAAATAGATAGAAGGACACAGAGTACAGATGAATGTTTCTATTGCCCTATAGCTGCAGGATGTTCTAATTGTTCTGGTTATGATTATCAAGTGAATGGTACTCCTGACTCAAAAGCTACTTATATATGTGTTATGCATAAAGCTCGTGCTCTTGGGAATCTGTATTTCTGGAACAAATATTATAGAAAAAATAATATGAGTAAGCGAATGAAAAACTATGTACCAGATGAATGGGCGCTTGAGATTATTTCTGAATCAGAACTTAATATGTTGAAAGAACTTGAAAGAGAGGATTAAAAGCCTCTCTTTTTTATTGACTAAAAGGAGGCTTGATATTATGGCAGAAATTAAAGGAATTGATGTTTCCAGATGGAATGGAAACATCGACTGGAAAACTGTTGCTAGTTATGGAATGGGCTTCGCTATCCTAAGAATTACAGAAAAAGGAAATATTGTTGATAGCACATTCGAACCTAATTATAAAGGCTGTATTGAGAATAAAATTCCTGTTGGAGTCTATAAATACAGCTATGCTACTACTATTGCTCAGATTAAAAATGAAGCAAATGTAGTTATTAAAACATTGAATAAAAGAAAACTGGATTATCCAGTGTTTCTTGATATAGAGGATAAATGTCAGGAGAATTTATCTGACAATTTAATGATGAAAATGATCGAAGCGTTTAGAGCTATTATTGTCAAAGCTGGATATAAATTTGGTATTTATTGCGGCTATTCTTGGTATCAGAACCAGTTACCAGAAGGTGCTAAAAAGTATGATTGTTGGGTTGCCCGATATCCTAATAATGATACCGGTGAATTACAGGAAAGATTAAGAGTTCCTGCTTCTACTGGTGTTATTGGATGGCAATATTCTAGTAAGGCAACCATTCCTGGTATTCCAACAAAAACCGATCGAAGTGTATTCTATAAAGACTATTCTAAATCTTCTACTACTTCTACAAACTCTCTCAAACCAACAACTACACAAGGAAGTGATACTATGAATAAAGATAAAGCTATTGATGCTCTTATTGCTTGCGCTGAAAATGAGGTTGGATATTTAGAGAAGAAATCTAATTCTCAGCTTGATGATAAAACTGCAAATGCAGGTTACAATAACTACACTAAATACTGGAGAGACGTATATCCTCAGTATCAGGCACAGGCTTGGTGTGCAGCGTTTGTGAGTTGGTGCATGATGAAAACATTCGGTCTTGATGTAGCTAAAAAACTCCTTAAACATTGGCCTTATGTATACTGTCCTACTCTTGGAAATCTCTTCACAAAGTATGCAAATCCACAGCGAGGAGACATTGTAATCTTCTATCGTAATGGTACATTCGCTCATACTGGATTAGTAACAAAAGTCGAAGGAGATAAATTTTATACTATTGAAGGTAACACTTCAGGAGGCTCTTCTATTGTTCCAAATGGTGGTGGAGTTTATGCTAAGAGTTATTATAATTCAAATCTCCCTGGGACAAAGTTTTGTCGTCCAGACTATTCTATTGTCACATCCATCTTAACTTCTAACACCTCTTCTACATCATCTCCTGCACCTGTACAGCCATCTTATACTGCATGGGTAGGTTCTTGTACAGCTAATGGAACAGATGTATTCTCAGGCGCTACAGGAGCTTCTAAGTTAAGTACATATCCTAAACTTAATGCAGGTAATCTTGTGGATATCATCGGTGAATCTGGTACAAGATATCAGGTTCGTATCGCTGCAAAATATATAGGGTATGTAGAAAAATCTAACATTAAAAATCCTAATACTCCTGCTGCAACAACTACAAAAAAATATCCATTTGTAGGAAAAGTAACTGCAAGTAAATTGAATGTTCGCAAAAAACCCGGTACTGAACATCCGTTACTTCCAGAGTATCCGATGTTAAATAAAGACAATCTTATTAATGTCCTCGGAGTTACAAAAGATACTAAAGGTGACAGATGGTACAAAGTATCAATCACTAAAAAAGAATATGTTGGCTATGTATCAGCCAAATATATCATTAAGGCATAAGGAGGTACGTCATGGGTATTGAACAGATACAGAAAATCCATGAGTTTGGTGAGATCAATGTGATCATATCTTTACTTCTTTGTGCAATGCTTGTTATAGCTTTAAAAGCTGGATGGGAGAAACTTCTTGATGTTCTTGGTCTCGAAACAAAAGCATCTCTACAGAAGAAAGCTTTAGAGAAGAAGTTGTCTGATATGGAACAGAAAATTGCTGATTTTGAGCAGTCTCAACATAATTATCATGACCAGTCCATTAATATCAGAGATGATCTGAGAACAAATCAAAATACTCTGAGCACACAGCTTACTGATCTTACAACTTTGATGCAGAACTTTATAACTAATCAAGATGAGTGTACTGTAGCATCATTTAGAAGTTCTCTCTGGAGAATGCATAGAGACTTTATGGCACAAGGGTACATCACACCGGATGGATTAAAGACATTCCTAGAGATGGGAAAGCTTTATGAAAAGGCTGGTGGAAATGATATTTATCATGAGAAATTACTTCCAGATATTGAATCTCTGGAAGTCAGATATACAAAAGACAATGTACTATAATTTATGGGTAGTCAAGCATTATACTTGGCTACCCATTTTTTTACTTTGATTCTTTATCAAGCATATTCCGAACGTCTTCTACAGAAAGTCCTTTTTCTCGAAGTAATTTGGCAAGATCTTTCATAGACTGTTCTTCTTTTACGGCTGCTTCTTTCTTCTCTGCTGCAACAAAATCTTTAGAAAGATTCTTTTTCTGCACTCTCAAGCCTTTGATATCTTCTGTAAGCTTAGTAATTTGTTCTTCTATAGATGTAATTTGTGCCTTAATTTCTTCTGATGTAAGCTCTACTTTTCTTACTCTTGCCATTTTTTAACTACCTCTTTTCGATTTAATAAGGGTGAAATAAGGGTGAAGTTTTTAAGAAGTGCTTGTTTTATAAGGCTCTAAGTCGGTTGTTCATGGTACCGGAAACCACTGCTCTATCCACTGAGCTACAGGCGCGTATCTTGAAAATCAATCTTTTGAAACCTTTGTAAATACTGAAAAGTATTGATTTTACTGCTTTAAAGCCACTTTATAAGAGATATTCAGTTGTCAAACTTGACACCTAGTCGTGTTAGTTTATACCCTTTTCACCCTATTAAATTTAATTCATAAGGGGGAAATAAGGGGGAATATTTCATTTCCCGCATTGATAAGGGGGAAATAATTATTGCTTCATCCTTATCCGTATGCTATAATTTACTTAACACATAATTCATATTATCATAATTTTGGAAAAAAGTAAAGTTTTT